>Ga0123353_10011121_pt1 | contig 12650 bp, 7 predicted proteins | sample TergutLab28metaG_3_FD_92763 | JGI IMG/M metagenome (GOLD analysis project Ga0123353, IMG submission 92763) | Labiotermes labralis P3 segment gut microbial communities from Petit-Saut dam, French Guiana - Lab288 P3 | ecosystem: Host-associated > Arthropoda: Insects > Digestive system > Gut ... | reverse complement strand
ACTTACTCCATGGTGCAGAGTCCTTCTTGAGAAGCTAACTGGTTTGCAGCTAGTCAAGAAATTCCCCGCATTTCACGGAACCCGAAGGTTCATTACCGCACTCATAAGCGTCCGCCACCTGTCCCTATCCTGGGCCAGCCCAATCTAGTCCATATACCCACATCCCACCTCCTGGAGATCCATCCTAATATTATCCACCCATCTGCGCCTAGGTCTCCCCAGTGGTTCCTTCCCTCCGGCTTCCCCACCAAGACCCTATACACCCAGAGGGGGGTGTATACGCGCCACATGCCCAGCCCATCTCATTCTTCTCGATTTTATCACCCGCACAATATTGGGTGAGCAGTACAAATCATTTAGCTCTTCGTTATGCAATCTCCTCCATTCCCCCTTCATCTCGTCCCTCCTAGGTCCAAATATTCACCTCAACACCATGTTCTCAAACACCCTCTGCTTCCTTTCCTCCCGCAATGTCAGCGACCAAGTTTCACACCCATACAAAACAACAGGCAAAATTATAGTTCTATTATTAAAGTACATACTGATATTAATATACTGAAAGTCTCTTTACCTATATACCATATAAAAACTGCATCCTAATGAGCACTTGAAGCTGGAGATGGGAAAACTTGAAGAAAATATGTCTCAATCACAAAAAATTGTATTTAACCCAAGTAAAATAAAATGCTGTTTTTCGGTCACTTCCATGTGTATACATTGTAACCGGCCAGGGTCCATAGTTCAAATCTCGGACTAGGCAACCAAGAAGGTGAGGAGATAAACTGGTCATCGAGCGTTGGCTAGTTTATATATTGAAAGGGAAGACGTGAAGTTTGTTTGGTGTGCACACGTTCACTTGCCAGGCTATATGGATGAGACTGCTGAGTTGCCCTTCCCACATATAAATTGATTGTCTGTTTGTGATGTCAGCTATGGACAAGTGTTCACAGATGGTATTGTTCTTTGACAGAAGGGAGAGAGAGAGATAAGGATAGAATGCTGACATCTTTCTTTTTCCATATATGATTTGATGTTTGCTTATGAGGTAGAGTTGTGGGCAGATGTACACTGTCCACGGTTGTGAATGATAGATGAACAACGAGCAACCAAAAGCTGTTGGTGCTGGAACCTCAGTGAATAAAGAGTACTGAAAGAGCAAAGCGGCTTCTAATTCCTCCTGTATATTCCTTGAGCGGGATTCGTGCCTACGAGCTACAAATAGCTGTAACCGAAGTCGGTCAAGTCAAACAGATGGTTACAGCATACGATGTATAATGTGCAGTGATATGGACCTAACCAGATATTCACATGTTCATCACCTTCACATGAGAAAAAAATCAATTTGCAGAATACTCACGAAATGTAACCAATGCATCTGAGCAACAAATACTAATTGTTAAGAAGATAAATGAAAGAATTATTATTTTTCAAACTAGAAAGCACCTACTATCCCCATAGCATTTCTAAGTAATATGTTGGTCTCGGAAACATTTTTAGCAACTTAAGGCTGTCATTTATAAATGAAATCTCAAAACCATTTAAATAACATGCACCAGGAATTATGCATGGAAGTTCACAGCACAACTGTTAGATGTCACCAACTGACACATGCCATGTATAACCATCACTGAACAGGCTAATCAAGTAACTTAACTCTGAGGCATAATCCCTCTTGAGAAGCTACCAGTCACTAAACTAGTCAGATTTCTTCCATGTTCATATGAGTCTTGTCGCTGATGTGTCCTATACAATTTTGGTCAAGGATGAATAAAAGTCTAATCTAATCTAAACCAGATGAATCCAGTCCAAACCTTCCCATCATATTTCAGATCTGTATTAATATTTATGTCCCACCAACGCCTGGAACCAGACAGCTCAGTTGTTATGGTGGCCAGGCTACAGGGCTGATGATCCAGTGTTTGACTCCCCCTGACAAGGGCAAAGAGATTTTTCAGTTCTCCAACATGTACAGCACAGCCAGGGTGTGAAGTTATCCATTTATATCCACCCAGTCCTGAGGCTATGAAAGAGTGCAGCTATGCCTATATTCCCCTTATAATGCCTTGGAAGGCACTGACAGTGACAACTTTACCTTTACCAGCTGTGCCTTCCAGATGGTGTATATCCTTTAGGTATTCCTACCAGCAGTTGTGCTCCCTATATGCTACAACTGTCTCATTCACTCTAATCTCATAATATCGAGGTGACAGCAGTAGAAACCAACAGGTCCTATTCTCCCAACAGCAGTACCCTAGCACTCCTTACAACAATAAAGTTCACTCCAGAACAGGCCACGAAGGCCCAGACAGGGAGTAGAGGTATAGCTCTACCCTTTCCTCAATCTCGGTACTAGATATGGGTGGGTGGTGAACTCCACACCCCGGCCGCTTTACCTCCGGTAAAGACCCGGTACCCATTGTACAGGAGGCTTGGTGGGCCCCAAGGCCGGTCTGGACGGGTGCGGTAAATCTCAACCCCCACCGGGATTCGATCCCCGGACTGTCCAGCCCGTAGCGTGTCGCTACACCAACTGAGCTATCCCGGCTCACACTCCTTATAACAATGCAATATAAATCAACTAGACATGACAGTTCAGTGACCATACAGACGTGCAACTGAAATGAAGTGAATCTGCCTCTACTGTGGGTTAAGCTGATAGGTCATGTTTACAGAGTTCTGTAATTGAACTTCTGATGTTCGTGTGACCGTGCATCACTGATACAATAATATTAACAGCCAACTAGATGCAACAATAACAATTTCAATCAGCTCAACATGTTTCGGGCGACAATTTCACCCATCCTCAGGAGCACTAGACTGCGTTTACAGCTTGTGGTATAAAGCACCGACGATGCTGCCTGCTGGTGACCGGGATGAGGTGGAACTGGTCACCAGCAGGCAGCATCATCGATGTTTTATACCACAAGCTGTAAACGCAGTCTAGTGCAACCTGAGGATGGGCGAAATTATTGCCCGAAACATGTTGAGCTGATTGAAATTGTTATTGTTGCATCTAGCTGGCTGTTTATATTATTGTATTGTAATTCAAGTACTTAAATGTCACAGTGGGGAGGAGACAACCTTTGGGGTAATATTTCAGACAGGACACGAATATAGAAACTGATTTTCTCTGGTTTCCTTTAAATTTGCACATTTAAAGTACTGAAGCAAGCATGATGAGACAAGTCCCAGCATGTCAACTGCAAAACTATAAGATGTTGGTACCTATATCAGTGTAAATCAGTGTTTCTCAACCGCCAGGCCCTGGCATCAATTATACCGGGCCGTGAGAGATTCTCCTGGAATTGATAGTATATTTGTCAACACGCCACACCATACACATAAGTGTACTAATACTCTTTATGATTATGCCATAATTAATTATTAATACTTATGTTAGTTTAATGTATGAAATTTAAAAAAATTGGAAAGGTACTGACGAGTAAATCTGTTGGGACCGGGCCCTTGTCTTATGAAAAAGAATTTACCGGGCCGCGGTCTCACAAAGGTTGAGAAACGCTGGTGTAAATAACACTGCGGGACCAGACACTTCTCCTTCATGTAAGAACTGTTCAATGTACGTAATAAACAAGGACACTGCAATATATTAGTTTGTCATCCCACAGCTATGGTACATAACAAAATACATGACAGTTAAGGACAGAAAATGAGTTTGCATTTTGTATAAACTTGTAAGTAAGGACAATGTCATTATTAGAAAAATTTGTCTGTGAGCAGTTACCAACTGTTTCCGGCCCCGAAACAAAATCTTGGCAGTCGCCAATCTAGAGATGCTTGGAAGGTGTAAACAGCTGTTACAAGATGTTTATGTACTTTACAGTCTAAAACACAACATATGTATATCAACGCATTGATGAAATATTAATTACATCAGGGGTACATGTTTCAGCCATAATCAGGCCAATGCAGAACACATACAAGGTACAATATAAGCGTGCACTCTACAGGATCCAGTATCGTTTACAATAAATGTTAAAATAATTGAGCATCCAATTGTACAATGAAAAAACCAATTTAAAATGTAATTAATTATGTCAATTATAGTACTAAAAGTTTCTAGTTGAACGGAGGTTATATGATGACCTTATAATCACTTCGTACTGTCAGTTCAAACCAGAGTATCTAATGTGGCTATGAATATTTCAACTGATTAATAATGTAGAGGTAGATTTTACCAATCGGAGTCGAGTTCATGAGTAAACACGCACATTTATAAAAGTTCATATGAAATATTGTGGTCTAGTAGGCAGGTTTCCAGACGTCATGTGTGGGTGTGGAGGTTAAAAAATAATCATACCTCCGTGTATGTCCAACGTGTTACAACCACGAAGTAATTCTCGCCTATATAATCAATATAGGCATAGTGTTGTGGCAACCCAAAATCTTGTAGGTTATTATACAGGCTTCTGATGAGATGTACCTCCTTGTGTGGTGGAGGTATGTTTTGTTTACTCTATGGATATTTCCCGATAAAAAAAAAAAGTTACAAGATGGCTGATAACACAGGACATGGACTAAAATCAACAGGGAAAAGAAAAGATGTGACATATGTCTCAGTTGTTGCAAGGAATGTGTGCGGTAGTGGTGGGCCGGCAGCACCGTTAAATGTGAACCGTTCCTATTAGAGACAGAAATGAATGAACCCAAAACATACGCAGTGTAAAATTATTTTCTAACTCACACTTCATATTTTAATTTGTGATCGGCTGCACCAATTATGAATCATAATCAGGATTTAAATTTGTGCAAACAAAAGGTTTCACTACTAATACAATTGTTTTATTTCAAATATGTCTCCTAACATCGTAAAATGACTTACATTTATATAATCTCCATGTTTGTACCGTGCATCAATGACGATTAAAACACTTTATTATCCAACAGATGCACAAATATATAATTTGTAGATACAATTAGAATTATTATAAAATATTTTTAAATATTTAACATTGCTCCAACATGTTTCGGATCACAAGGGAGCCATCATCAGGGAGCTCTATACAGTGCTTGGCTAAAATAACAGTAATGGCTCTATCTCATCCTTTGATATGGACGTAGTCGGTGTTATGGCAGCATATTTGCCCGTGATGCGTGTGTGTACTGCACAGTGCCTCTCTAGACTGTGCAGCACACACACGCACAGTACTGAACACACACGCACCACGGGCAAATATGCTGCCATAACACCGACTACGTCCATATCAAAGGATGAGATAGAGCCATTACTGTAATTTTAGGCAAGCAACGTATACAGCTCCCTGATGATGGATTCCTTGTGATCAGAAACATGTTGGAGCAATTTTAAATATTTTAAAATATTTTATAATAATTCTATTGTATCTACAAATTATATATTTGTGCATCTGTTGGATTATGAAGTGTTTTAAATACATTTATGCAATCCAATGATGTGAATACACAAAAGTATGGTGTCTTCTGTTACAATGTTTATAGAAGTAAATAGATATATATATTTATCAAATAATCCTGTGTAGAATAATACTGTCATACAAGAAAGCAAGCTTCAATAATGGCACAACAGAACAGTGAACTGCATCACAGTAACTGAATACTGGTTGGTGAACTGTCACAGTGACGTGTATCACAGTCACATGCCGTATGACAGTATCCCAATATACTGAAATATGCTGTGACCCATGACTTCACCAGAGAAATTCCACACTGAAGGTGGTATTACATGGAGATGTATCACATTCACACTGAGTTTTGATGTTTTGCTGACGGTGAATCTCAGTATAATCTTAGTAATTAACCAACTTAATGCATAAAATCTTGTTTTATAATAAGTTTATTATAAGCCTCTACATGTTTTGAGCACTATGTGCTCATCATCAGGAGGTCAAAATGTATTATACAGCATCCGGTATCATCACACCTGTACGTGGACATCCCATGCACAGGTTCAGAGAACCTGTGCATGGGACGGCCATGCGCAAGTGTGATGATATCAGATACTAACCTGTGCATGGGAAAGCCACCTGCAGGTGTGATATCAGATGCTAAACTGTGCATGGGATGGCCACCTGCAGGTGTGATGATATCAGATGCTAAACTGTGCATGGGATGGCCACCTGCAGGTGTGATGATATCAGATGCTAACCTGTACATGGGATGGCCACCTGCAGGTGTGATGATATCAGATGCTAACCTGTGCACGGGACGGCCACCTGCATGTGTGATGATACCAGATGCTGTATAATACAATTTTGACCTCCTGATGATGAGCACATAGTGCTCAAAACATGTATTATAAAACAAGATTTTGTGCATTAAGTTGGTTAATTACTAAGACTCACACTGAGGTGTGTCTGTGATCTTTTGCTGTGAAAATGTCACATCACCCTCCAACAGTTGCCCCACAACTTCACAGCACATAATAATTCTGTGATATTAGGCATGGCTTTGGATTCAGTGTGGAAGTTTGGTGGTGAAGAGAACGCCTACCAAAGATTGCACTCCTACCACAAAAATTAATCAGTAAGATCAACAACAAAGGCTACAGTAAACTTGTACCAATTATGCTGTGACCAGTTTAAACACTATGATTTTTATTATTATTATGTGTCTTCAAATATTGCCTGTAGAAGTGTCTGAATGAATGAGATTAATTTTTATTATGCCAGATGGCACAAAACACATAATCAATTGCGGTATGCTGGGCCAATTTTGTGACAAAAAACAAGTCTGCAAAATAGTGTTTTTAAGAAGACAATTCGTGGTTCCGTGCATCGTAATTCTAGGTTGAAGAAATCCAACGAGATATAACAGTATGCAGATATTTATTTACTGCTAAATTACTCTACATGTTTCGGGCGTGCATCGCGCCTATCACCAGGAGTACATAAAACTGTAGTTGCAGCCTCTAGTACAGTTCATATTGTCTGGGAAGCAAGCTTCTTCAAACGTGACCTTTGGTCACGTTTGAGGAAGTTTGCTCCCCAGATAGTATGATCTGTACCAGAGACTGCAAAAAAGGTAAATCAGTCCCGTTACAGGCCTGGACAGGCCCAGAGGGTTCTTAGGAAGTTAAGGTTCCCAGATTTCGTAACAATGGCACAGGATGGTGGTAGATTGTCAGCCTTACGCACCGGCCGCCTTTACCCCCAGGAAATACTGCTGGTACTCATTTCTGTTACAGGCTGAGTCGACCCCAGGGACATAGTGCAATCGGAAGGATTTTATGTCAATGAAAAATCCACTGACACCGCTGGGATCAAACCAGCGACCTTCTGATTTGTAGCACAGCACCTTAACCACTGTGCTACCGCAGTCCCCACCAGAGACTGCAACTACAGTTTTATGTACTACTGATGATGGGTGCGATGGACGCCCGAAACATGTACAGTAATTTAGCAATAAATAAATGTCTGCATACTGTCGCATCTCATTGGATTCCTTCAACCTATACTGTCACACGTTTCATCCAGAGGTGATGGATCCAAATCTCCACAACTGATTGCTATGAGGTTGAAACTGAAAATAAGTTCTTCCATGGCATAGATTAATGAAATTTGTAGAGACATATATTTTAATTACTTGTCAAAAGAATTTTTTTTTTTAATTTTCAGTTTTGAAAAGAAATGCTGATAATGAGTCACCACCTGAAGTAAATTCAGATACCAATTCAATATTGAAGGCACCCATTATTAACAGCTTAACAAATACAACCCTCAGCAGTATTTCACACAGCTTTTGCCTGAACCATTCTGCAAATAACTGAAATGGGAAACAGCTGCTGAATGATTCAGAAAAGTAAATTCGAACTTCATTGCAATGATCATATTATTCAGAAACAAAACACTGATGAATGGTAAGGAGCAGCAACATTTTGATATACCAAACAGTACTTTGCTGCCTTGTGATGACCAACAAATTGTATATAAAAGGCTAGCACTTGCTATTAAGTCCTAATATATGATAGTATAAAAAGGTAAAGTGCACCCTTGTACAGGCACTGAGGCTCTGTACAGGCCGTGTGGCCCATAGGGGGAGAAGAGGTATAGCTCTACTCTTTCTTGCCCACGGCACTAGAAGGAGGTGAGGGGTCAGCGTCATGCCCCGGCCGCTCTTTACTACCGGTAAAGACCCGGTACTCATTGTAGAGAAAGCTGGGTGGGACCCAGGGCCGGTCTGGACAGGTGCGGAAAATCCTGTCCCCACCGGGATTCGATCCCCGGACTGTCCAGCCCGTAGCCAGTTGCTGTACCGACTATGCTACCGAGCCCACATGTGATAGTATGTACATCATGAATAAGACCAAAATAAAGGTAAAGCTATCCTATTACAGGCCTGGACAGCTCCTGAGAGTTCCAGGAGATCGAGGCTCCCAGAGTTCCTAGACGTTCGGCATACGAAGGTGATAAGGTTGTCAGCCCTACGCACCGGCTGCCTTCACCCCCCCCAAGGAGATATCACTGGTACTCATTTGTGTTAGAGTTCGAGTTGACCCCAGGGCCACAGTGCAGCTGGAAGGATTAAGTTAACGAAAATCCCACCGACCCCCATCATGAATGGAACCCGCGACCTTCCGACTTGTAGCACCGCTGCGTACTGTACAGCCACAATTTATCAGCGTTAAATTAGTGCTGTAGACGTCTGGCAAAATGAAGTTCGTAGCATACTTGTAGACAGCAGCACTAATATTGCATTAAGTGTAGAGTCGTAAGTAGGAATGTAACTGTTGTCCAGAACTTTTATTTATTTGCATCAAATCGATCCAAAAAAAAGTTCACAGTATGCACATTCCATGAAAATGTGATGTCAGTGCCCCCCCACAAGGGTTGTAACGTATGAGGAGGTCGCAGTGCAGTAAGTACACTGATGGGGCCAGGGATGATGTTGACAATGGGTACAACTGCATACTGAGATTCCAATGTTTTGTGTCGGTGCCCAAAAATCCATCTCCTCCACGTAGTTAAATGTGTCGAATTTCAAAGAGAAGAGAAGAACAGAAGGATACACTTGGACAGATTACAAAACAAATGCACAAATTGCAAAGGAGTTAAAAATAACATCAATTTTGGACAAATTACTGGAATACAAGAGAACATGTAAACAGAATGCCTTGAAACAGATTACCCATGGTAATGAAACACTACTCCCCAACATGCAGAAGGAATCCTGGTAGACTTTTGGATACATACGACCGGAATGGGTCAACAAGAGGCCCAACTCCATGACAGATATATGATGATGATAATGATGATGTATTTCCAGTATATGTGCACTGTATGTACAGCAAACATAAATTTTGGACAGATTACTGGAATACAAGAGAAGCTGGATACAAAATGTAAATAGAATGCCTCAAAATAGATTACCAGGGTAATGAAACACTACTGTCCAACTGGCAGAAGGAATCAACCTAGACCTTTGAGGAGACTTCTGGATACATGAGACCGGAATGGGTCAACAAGTGGCCCAACTCCATGACAGATATAAGATGATGAATTTTGAAATGTTCTAACTAACAAGCCGAATTTCACAAACATTTCTTGACATTCGTTGCTTGTAAATAAATGACCCTCTGAGCATAGTGGTACAGTAATTACATACTTCTCTTCATTACTCTTTATATATATATATATACATATGTACATAGGTGGGCTGATAAGTTTTGTCTTTACTGTAATATTTTTATTTACATTAGACATATGTGGATAAAACCGGTTCTGTGTAGTCGCATGGTATCTCTCTTCCATCATACTTCACCTTGAACACACAAATGCTTACAGTCCTCACCCAGTGCACATCGAAATGGAAGAGTTTTCAGATGTTTGTTTCAAACATTGCGCCGTTATTGAATTCTTAACCGCGTAAAAAGTTCCTCCAATTGAAATTCACAGACGAATACAAGCAGTTTATGGTGATCAGTGTGTGGATGTGAGTACAGTATGCGCTGGGTAAGGTGAAGTCTGCAGTGAGGAAATGGTTTCAAAAACAAAACACCAATTTTTTTAAGGACGGATTCCAAAAACTAGTGGAGCATTGGTGGAAGTGTATTGAAGTGCTGGTGATTTGGTAGAAAAATAATAATGCAGATTTGAAAATAATAATAATAATATAATTATTAAAATATCTTTTCCCGTTCATTTTCTACTTAAGTGGAGGCAAAACTTATCAGCCCGCCCTCGTATGTATGTGTGTATATATATATATATATATATATATATATATACACACATATATATATATATACAGCTTTGAACTCTCGTCTCAGTTCCTTTCATTAGTTTCCTTGGTTTTTACTCCCGTATTTCTTTCTTTTTTCTTAAAGGGAGTTCAATTTTATCTGACAGTTCTTGCTAATCACTTCCTGTCAGTTCAGTTCAATTACATACACATGCCCACACAACAGCTAGCTTCCATGCTGCTTAAGAGGCAGTGTATGAGTCATCTGCCAGTTGTTACGCAAACTTCATGCGATTCATGTGCAGAATATGGCTGCCACACGAAGCATTGCGTAAATTCAGACAGCAAATTACAAACGTGAAAAGTTTCGAGCAGCAGGTTCCATTCTATGACAACTAGAGAACACACATAAGACAATCTAAATAAATGAGAAGAACAGCAGGATACACTTGGACAGATTACAAAACAAATGCACAAATTGCAAAGGAGTTAAAAATAACACCAATTTTGGGCAAATTACTGGGATACAAGAGAAGCTGCATACAACATGTAAATAGAATGCCTTGAAATAGATTACCAAGCGTAATGAAACACTACTCCCCAAAGGGCAGAAGGAATCATGGTAGACCTTTGAAGAGAATTCTTGATACGTGAGACCAGAACGGGTCAACAAGTGACCCAACTCCATGACAGATATATGGTGATGAGGTAATGATGATGCATAAGACAATCACACCACATCCATGTAAGACAGCTGCGGTTCACAAACTATACCATACAGATTGTGAAGCAAGACTGAATTTTGTTGAAGTGGGGGATTCGTGGGGTGTATGACGGAGAAACAGACTCCACAATTGTTCAGTATGGCGGAGGAACTTGGTGAACCCTCAGAATAACGGGTGCTTGCGGTGTGCCGAGAATACAACTAGGCTAATTGGGCCCATTTTCTTACCGATAAGTTACACACATTCTAAAACCATTCTTCGAACACACGTTCAATTACAGGAAACCCAATTCCTTTTTTTCAGCAAGACAGTGCACAGGCCAATACTGCAAATAATTTTGTGCACTGATTGAACACTGTTCTTGGAGACAGAATCAGGTGCAGGGGATTGTGGGCCTTGTTGTTTGTAAGATATGAACACATACCATCGATTTTTACTTGTGGAGCAGATTAAAGGATGAAGAATATGGTAACAATCCTTGCAAAAGCATTCACAAAACAGTGTTTTTAATTTCACCAGCACAACACCAAAATACAACATACATGTTTGCGTTACACATGACGCATGTCTGTGAGTCACAGGAAGCCATTTTCAGGAACTTATTTAAGTACGGTAAGTAAAATCCTGATTACTTTCTCTGAAAAATATTATTGTATCATTTCCTGCCACTATTACACCATGATCTGATGAGTGGGCTATATCAACATGGAAAGCAAGCCGACAGGGTGTGACAAACAATATCCGTCACACAAAACAGTGACCCAACATTAATTGCAATACAATGAATTAAAATGTGTTGACACCAACTTGTGACAAATTGTGATTGTGTTGATAATTAGGTCACCTGCCACCACATGAAATGGTCTGAGAGAAGGGACACTAATTGTCAGATAAAATAATGGCCCAATATACAGTTACACATCAGTCATATTATGGATCAGTGAGCTATGAAACCATGCAGTCTTACAAGTAGATATCAACATCACAAATGTTGTATTGACAGAGCAGAACATAAAACATTCGTTTGTAGTTACTGATAAACAGGTTAGTCTTAAGAAGTGTGATGCTATGTAGCCCAATTTAAAGGGTACCGTTATGTTTGAAGCAGAAAATTTCTACCAGACTATATGGCATCATGCTCCAGATGCTGAAAATTTTCATAGTTACTGCTATAGGAACGTCACATTTCCCGTGTTGAGCCACATATTTTTATGTGATGTGTCAGCCAGCAGCAAACAACTGTCATCTTCACACAACAGTTTTGTGAAAATTGTAAAGATTTCACCCTGAATTTAACCTTCTGTCCACACTTAAGAGCTTATAATGTTCCGACTTTAGGAACATGCAGGATGTTCAAAGTATGTACAATTATAATAACCATGCACATTCTTTTATTTTAACTCTTTTGGTGCCTCAAACAGTGGATTATCACATCCCCGCTCAGGTATTTGGTTTTAGGGAATGAAATAAAAAATTGGTTCAATATTACAGAATTCTTCTGTAGTCAGACCTACTGAATGGTGTTGTAGCTGTACCTGATACCAGTCTTGAGCATGTAGCGTGGCATGATTTTTGTATTTTAAGGGACGGAAAAAAAATTTTGTATTTTAAGGGGGGAAAATTTTTGTATTTCAAGGGGGGAAAATTTTTTGTATTGTAAGGGGGGAAATTTTTTTTGTATTTTAAGGGGGGGGGGAATTTTTGTTTTTTATGGGGGGGGGGAATTTTTTATATTTATAGGGGATGAGATTT
>Ga0123353_10011119_pt1 | contig 12652 bp, 5 predicted proteins | sample TergutLab28metaG_3_FD_92763 | JGI IMG/M metagenome (GOLD analysis project Ga0123353, IMG submission 92763) | Labiotermes labralis P3 segment gut microbial communities from Petit-Saut dam, French Guiana - Lab288 P3 | ecosystem: Host-associated > Arthropoda: Insects > Digestive system > Gut ... | reverse complement strand
GTGGGGGAGTTGGGGCGTCGGGCGCCGGATTTCGGTCGGTCTTCTTGCTCGCTCCCTTCGCGGACGGCCTCGTGCCTCGGTCGGCCAGTGCGGGAGCTCGGGCGTCAGCCCTCGGTTGTCGGTCGGTCTTTCTGCTCGCTCCCTTCGCGGACGGCCTCGTGCCTCGGCCGGCCACTGCGGGAACTCGGGCGTCAGCCCTTGGTTGTCGGTCGGTCTTCCTGCTCGCTCCCTTCGCGGACGGCCTCGTACCTCGGCCGGCCACTGCGGGAGCTCGGGCGTCAGCCCTCCGTCGTACGTGTCCGGGCCGCGGTCCGCGCCGCACCCGCCAGGCGAGCCGAAGGCGCGGTACGCGCTCCGGCTCGGGCAGCCCAAGGAGAGGAGCCGCCGTGGGCGTCAGCCTCAAGGACGTGGCGCTGCGCGCGGGCGTCTCGGTCAGGACGGCGTCCAAGGTGGTGAACGGCAGCACGCACCTGCGGCCGGACACCCGCGAACGGGTGCTGCGCGCGGTCGCCGAACTCGGCTACCGGCCGAACCTGACGGCACGTCAACTACGCAGCGGGCGAACCGGCCTGATCACCATGGCCCTGCCCGACCTGGCAGGACCGTACTTCGCGGAACTGGCCGGCGCGGTCATCGAGACCGCGGGCCGCTACGGCCGCACGGTGCTGCTGGAGCACACCGGCGGGTCGTACGAGCGCGAGGTCACGGTGTGCAACGGCGCCCGCTCGCACCTGGCCGACGGGCTGATCCTCAGCCCGGTGCGGCTCGGCGAGGAGGACCTGCTGGCCCGCGCCGACCGCTCCCCGCTGGTGCTGCTCGGCGGTGCCGCGTACCAGGTGCCCTACGACCACATCGCCATCGACGACGTCGCCGCCGCCCGCACCGCGGTCCGGCACCTGGCCGGGCTCGGGCGCCGCCGGATCGCGTTCCTCGGCGCCGGGGCGGACCGCGGCCGCCGCCAGGCCGATCTGCGGCTGCGCGGCTGGCGCGAGGAACTCGCCGCCGCCGGCGGGGTGCCGCACCCCTCCCTGGTCGCGGCCACCGAGGGACGCGGCCGCCAGGACGGCACCGCCGCCATGGCCCGGCTGCTCGCCGGGCGCCGCCGCCGCGGCCAGCAGGCCCCGGACGCCGTCTTCGCCTACAACGACCAGATGGCGCTCGGCGCGATGCGCGCCCTGGCCCGGCACGGCCTGCGGGTGCCCGAGGACGTCGCCGTCGTCGGCTTCGACGACACCGAGGAGGGCCGGTACGCCACGGTCTCGCTCACCACCGTCGCCCCCGACACCGCGGCCATCGCCCGGCTCGCCGTCACCCGGCTGCTGGAGCGCATCACCTGGGAGGGCGGCGACCCGCCGCCCGCGCCGGTGCGCATTACCCCGGGCCACACCCTGGTCGTCCGGGAGTCGACCGCCGGCCGGTCCGGGACCGGGCGGGCGCCGCCCGGCGCGAGCCGTGCCGCGGCCGTCCGCTCCCACCTGCCTCCGCCGACCGCCCGCCCCGGCAGTCGCCCGTCGCCCGAGGAACCGTATGACTCCCCCCTCCCTGGCCCGCTCCGCCTTCGGCACGACCTCCGGCGGCGCCCCGGTGGACCGCTGGACGCTCGACTCCGGCACCGGCGTCCACGCCGAAGTGCTCACCTACGGCGCCGTCCTGCACCGCCTGACGGTGCCCGCCCCGGCGGACAGGGACCGGAGCGTCGTGCTCAACCTGCCGACCGTCGCCGACTACGAGCGGCGCAGCCCGTACTTCGGCGCGGTCGTCGGCCGGTACGCCAACCGGATCGCCGGCGGCGCCTTCACCCTGGAGGGCACCGCGTACACGGTCCCGGTCAACGACCGCGGCCACGCCCTGCACGGCGGTCCCGACGGCTTCGACCGCCGGGTGTGGCAGGCGGCCCCCGACCGCGCCGACGACGACGCCGTCGCGCTGCGGCTGACCCTGCACAGCCCGGACGGCGACATGGGCTTCCCGGGCGCGCTCGACGTCAGCGCCACCTACACCCTGGACCGGCACGGCACGCTGCGGCTGGACTACCGCGCCCGCACCGACCGGACGACCGTGGTCAACCTGACGCACCACGCGTACCTCAACCTGACCGGCGCGGGCGCCGGCGACGTGCTCCAGCACGTGCTCGCCCTCGACTCCGCCTCGTACCTGCCGGCCAGCCCCGACGGCATCCCGCTGGGCGCTCCCGTGCCCACCGCTGGCACCGCCTTCGACTTCGCCGAGCCGCACCCGATCGGCGAGCGCATCGGCGACGACGACCCGCAGGTGCGGGCGACGGGTGGCTACGACCACTGCTGGGTGCTCGGCCCGGCTCCGCAGAACGGCGAACTGCACCGCGCCGCACGGCTCGCCGACCCCCTCACCGGCCGCCGCCTGGAAGTGTGGACCACCGAGCCCGGGGTGCAGGTGTACACCGGCAACAACCTCGACGGCAGCCTCAGCGGCGCCGACGGCAAGCCCTACGAGCGGCACGGCGCGGTGTGCCTGGAGACCCAGCACTTCCCCGACTCGCCGAACCGCCCCGACTTCCCGAGCACCGTGCTGGTCCCCGGTGCGGAGTTCCGCAGCACCACCGAGTTCCGCTTCCCGCACCTGCCCGAACGCGGCTGAGCCGCCCGGCGTTTCCCGCCGGGCGGCTCAGCACTGCGCGGTGCGGTCAGGACCGCACCCGCCCCTCAGCCGGACGGGGTGTACAGCGTGGCGACGTCCGCGGCGGTCAACGCCCGGTCCCACGCCTGCACCTGGTCGAGGGCGCCCGGCCAGAAGTCGGCGTCGTGCGACCCGGAGAACGCCCGGCCGATCGCGAAGGGACCGGGGGCCGCGTCACCCGACGGCTGGTGCCACACCGTGGACTGGGCCTTGCCGTCCACATACAGCGTGTAGGTGCCGGCGTCGGCGTCGTGGACCCCGACGAGCTGGTACCAACGGCCGGTCACCGGCGCCGTGTCGGACAGGGCGCGCCCCGAACTGGTGGAGAACGCCAGCCTGTTGTCGGCCGCGGAGTACTGCAGGTAGAAGCCGCTGCTGACCGGGCCGTCCTGGCTCACCGCGGTGGCCCACGACCCGGTGCGGTCCAGCCGCACCCAGGCGCTGACCGTGTAGTTGCCCGTGGTGTCCAGCACCGGACCCGAGGTCTGGCCGAACTGCGTTCCGCCGCCGTCGAGTTGCAGCGCCTGGCCGGACACGCCCGGCACCCGGGCCGGCGAGCCGCTCAGCGTGGCGTCGTGGCCGCCGTCCGAGCTGTCGTGCGCGACGTCCCCCGACGTCTCGTCGAGGTTCCACACGCCCACCGGGTCCTGGCGGCCGGGCGCGAACGCGGTCCGCACGTTCTGCAGCCGGTGCGTCGACCCGGGCGCGCCGTGCTGCGGACGGTACGCGGCCGTCGCGTTCAGCGCCGCCTGGGTGCCGGGAGCCGCCCCGGACGGCGCGGACACGGTGAAGTGCCAGACCGCCGAGGCGTGCGCCGCGACGGACTGCGGTCCGTCACCCGCCGGTTGCACGGTCCAGCCGTCCGGCGCCGCCACCCGCACCGACGCCGCGTCGAGCCGGCCGCCGGTGGTGTTGCGCACGGTGACGTCGACCGGGGTCGACGTGCCCACCGTGATCAGCCCGTTGGCGTTGAGCGGACCGACCGCGACGGTCGCGTCGGGGCTGGACGTCCCCCACGCCTGGAACTCGGTGACGCCGACGAACGCGCCCGGCGGATCGGTGAACAGCAGCCGCACCCTGGAGGTGGTGAGCGCCGGGAACGTGATGCGGTTCAGGCCGTTGCCCACCGGGGAGGCGGAGTCCCGGACCTGGTCCGGCACTTCCTGCCAGGCCGCGCCGTCCCAGTACTGCAGCCGGTACGCGGCGGCCGGTTTCACCCCGCCGCCGTCGTCGTAGCCGTACCAGCGGATGTCGGTGACCGAGGTGGGGGCGCCGAAGTCGACGCCGTAGTAGTCCTGGGCGTTGGGCGAGGAGTAGTTCGTCCAGCGGGTGTTCTCCGGCACCTCGTTGAACCACACCTTGCCGTCCAGGGCGTTCCACGCGTTGTCGCTCGGCCAGGTGTAGGAGGTCAGCGGCCTGGGGTAGCCCTGGCGCAGCGGGTTGGCCGCGTCGTTCACCAGCGCCGCGGGAGCGGCCGGCACCGTCGCGCCGACGCCGAGCGTGGTGTCCTTGAGCGTGGCGGAGGAGCGGGCCAGCCGGCCGTCGAGGTAGATCCGCATCCCGGCGCCCTGGTGGTAGTGGCTGCCGTCGCGGTCCCACAGCACGGTCACGTTGTGCCCGTGGTACGGCACGTTCTCGGCCGCGTAGTGGTCCCAGGAGGCGGGCACGAGCGGCTGCACGCGGAGCGCGCCGCCCGACTGCGGGCGCAGCCCGATCAGCCCGGACAGCACCAGGTCGTCGAAGGTCGAGTGGTTGTAGTCCTCGCTGTGGTCGTAGCCGTCGTAGATCCAGCGGTCGGCGTCGGGGTCGTGCGCCTCGGCGACGTACGGCTTGCCGTTGCGCACCTGCGTCCGCGCGTACGTGGCGAGCGCCGCGGCGTAGTCGTCCGCGGTGACCGCGCTCTGCGCCGGGTAGTCGTCCAGCAGGTTCGCCATGCCGGTCAGCGTCTGCGACGTGGCGAACGGCCAGCTCGGGCCGTCCCAGCGGCAGCAGTTGCCCGCCTCGTGCATGAACCACCGGCTGCGCCGCTCGGCGGTCGTCGGGCCGTAGGCGCTCGCGAAGCCCTGCGGATCGAGGAGCTGGGACCAGGCGGACGCGTCGCCGGGCTGCGCCGCGCCGAACATCCACGGGATGTAGCCGATCTCCTCGCGGGTGTCGGACAGCTTGTGGTCGGGATTGCCGTCCCGCGCCATCGTGTAGTAGAAGCCGCGGCTGGGGTCCCACAGCCACTTCTGCAGGGCGGCCTTCAACTTCGCGGCGCGGCCGGCGTATTCGGCGGCCAGCGCGTGGTCCCCGGCCAGGTCGGCGATCGCGCTGATGGCCGCCGCGTCGCCGTACTGGTACGAGTTGAGGGTCGGCCGGAAGCCGGCGCCGCCGTGGTACGGGTCGCCGGAGGCGTAGGAGGAGGCCGAGAACTCCATGGCGTCCCACACCGGGACCGACCAGTACAGGCCGAGCTGCGCGTCGAACTGCTTGTCCCAGCCGCGGTACTGGCGCACCAGCGCGGGCAGCAGCTCCCGCAGCCGGGTGAAGTCGCCGGTGACCTGGGCCTGCTGGTAGGCGGCGGTGGCGAGCCACACGCTGTACTCGTGCGCCCAGTCGCCGGTGTCGGCGTTCACGTCGTCGGTGGCCGGCTTGCTGCCTGCGCCCGGCCCGGTCAGCCAGAAGCGGATGTAGTCGTCGTCGTACGACTGGTCGCGCAGCCAGCGGCCCTCGCTGATCTGGTGGCCCGCGGCCGCGTTGATCGCCTGGTAGGGGGCGGCGTAGCCGCAGCAGTCGAGGAACTCCGTGGAGATCCAGCCGTCGGCCGGGTCGGTGTAGCGCAGGTGTTCCTTGTAGTCCCGCCAGCGGTAGTAGTAGACGCTCTGCATCGTCGCGTCCGGCAGGTCCACGAACGGGATGTTGGCCTCGTACCACTGCGGGTCCGCGACGCCGGCCAGATAGGACGCGTCGTCGAGGAAGTGGGTGCCCGCGCCCACGGCCGGGTAGGGGGCGGCGGGCCGCCCCTGGCCGGAGGCCACCGGCCCGCCCTGGGCCGGCGGGGCGGCGGCCAGCGCCTGGCCCGAGGCGCCGCCGGTGGCGAGCAGGACCAGCGCCGCGCACGCGGCGAGACCCGCTGCCAGACGTGCCGTCACGCGCGTCCTCGCCCGCGCCGTCGTGCGCGCCGGGGCACGCGGTGTGCGGCGGCGGGCGGCGGCCACCGCACCGCCGCCCGGGTCGGGGGCCGAACGCGCTCTGGAGCGGCCCGAGTTCACCTGCTGACGCATCGCAGGACCTCCGTCGTCCACGGTCTTATATAACGATGGAAATGATGGCCGCCGCCTCCCGGGATGCGTCAACCCTGCGGAAGCCATGGGTTTTTCCGGATTCTTGGTGGGCGAGAGGATCGTGACGGCCACTCAGAACGGCTTGGCGGGCGCTCGCTTTCTATCGTTGTAAGAGAGGGCTGCCCGTTCGGCGTCGCGTCCGGCGCGGCAAGTGGAGCGACAACCGGAGCCCCCTCTACGCCCGTTGCCATGCCGCGTGGGCCGTCCCGGTCACAGCCATCCGCGCCGGGCCGCCAGCGCCGCCGCCTGGAAGCGGGTCGACGCGCCGAGGTCGGCCATCAGGCGGTGGATCCGCCGCTGGGTGGTGCGCGGACTCCAGCCCAGGGCGCGGGCTATCGCCGCGTCGGTGCTGCCGGAGGTGAGCAGGAGCAGCAGCGTGCGGCTGTCCGCGTCCTGCGGCCCCGACCCCTCGGCGGGCCCGGACCCCTCGCGCAGCGGTGCGGCCCGCTCCCACTCGGCCTCGAAGAGCGCTTCGAGGGCGCTGAGCATGGGGGAGCGGTGGATCAGGTACGCCGCGGAGTGCCCGCCGGGCGCGAGGCTGAACGGGATGATCGCCGACCGGTCGTCGGAGATGACGAGCTTGAGGGGGAGCGCGGCGCGGACCCGGGCCCGCTCGCCCGTGCGGACGCTGGGCAGGATGTCGTTCTCCAGCCGCCCGGGCCAGGCCACCGCCGCCCGGTCGTAGACGACCCGGTGCACGATGCCGGTGCGCAGCCGCTCGACCTGCGTCGCGAAGTTGCTGCCGGGCCGGTCGACGTAGGGCGGCCGGTCGAACGCGCGGACCTCGCGCTGCGCGCCGTCGGTCAGCCGGTGCACGGCGGCGCTGATGTCCTCGCGGTCGGTGAGGAGTTCCACCGCGATGTCCGGGTCGCTGATCCGCAGCGCCTCGCGGTGCGTCTCGGCGAGTTGCTGCACCAGCGAGCGGGCCGTGTCCAGCCGGTGCTCGCGCTCCTGGATGAGGGCGGTGACCGCGACGTCGGGCGCCGCCGCGGTGAAGCTCGGCGGCCGGCCCGCGGCCCGGGTGGCCAGGCCGTCCCTCACCAGCGCGGACAGCAGCCGTCCCGCCGTGCTCGACGGCATCCCGCACGCTTCGGCGATCCGCGAGGCGGGGCTGCGCGGCAGCCCGACGAGGGCGGCGTACACCCGCTGTGTTTCCTCGCTGAGTCCGAGGACGTCAAGTTCCATGTCTGCTCCGGTCGTTCCTGGCCACCAGCCGCCACCTGGCGGAACTCTGCCACCTGCGCAATCTTGCGCCTCTTGCGGGGCCGTTGGCATCGTCGGCTGCTGAAGGGGCGTCGTCCCGCGGCCGGTTGCGCGGGTTCACGTCCCTTCGCGCGTGGCCGTACGGCGCACGCACCAGATCCCCCCCGGAACCGGAAGGCGTCCCATGCCACGTGTCCACCCCCCGGGCGGCAGACTCGCCCGCGCCGCCGTCGTGTTCGCCGTCGCGGCCGCCACCGCGACCGCGGCGGTGCCCGCGAGCGCGGCGGCGCTGCCGTCGGCGCGCACACCGCTCGACGCCTCCGCCGGGCGCCAGTCGCCGCCCCAGCCCGCCAAGCAGCGCCAGGGAGCGGTCCCCGGCCAGGTCCTGGTCGGCCTCGACGCCGGCACCACGGTGACCGGCGGCAGCGTGCCGGGGACCCGGGTCGCCGCCCGCACCCCGCACACCAGCAGCCCGGCACTCGACGCCAAGCTCCGCTCGGTGGGCGCCACTTCGCTGCGTCCCGCGGTGCGCGGGGGTGCGGCGGACACGGCCGCGCCGGATCTCGCGAACACCTACGTCCTCCAGGCGGACGGACGCGACCCGGCGGCCGTCGCGCGCGCCCTCCAGGGCACGCCGGGCATCGCCTACGCCGAGCCCGACCGCTACGTGAACACCATGAACACCGGTACGGTGCCGCTGCCTTCGACGGCACCGAAGATCGGCGGCCAGGCGGCGCGGCACTCCGCGGCCGCTCCCGGCGCCACGTCGCGGAACGGCACCACCCCCTCGGATGCCGCGCTGCCCACCAACGACGCCTTCACCTCGTCCGCGCAGTCCCTGCTCAACGCCGGCGGCGTCGACGCGGCCGGCGCCTTCTCCCTGCTGCAGGGCCGCTACGGCCAGCAGCCCGGAGCGGGCGAGACGATCACCAACGTCTCGATCGGCGACCTCACCGACCAGTCGATGGCCGACGCCGGCGACTCCTACGTCCGTTCCTACGGGCCCACCACCGTCGTCAAGGACGGTCAGCGCTACCTCGACCTGCCGTCGATGCCGCTCATCCCGGCCTACGTGGCCAAGGACGGCGGCGGCCTGGACGGCGCCGCGTCCACCGAGCAGCAGGACCCCACGCTCGGCGAGGTCATGCTGGACTTCTCGGTGATGGCGCCGCTGTCCCACGACCGGCAGCGCCCCGAGGCGACCGGCAGCGGCTACACGGACCTGCTGGGCATCGCGCCGGGCGCGAACTACCGCCTGGTGGTGCCCGAGCAGCCGACCACCGACCGGATCGCCGGCGCGCTGCTCGCCGCCGCCCACCAGTCGCCGCGCCCCGACGTCATCACCGCGAGCCTCGGCTTCGGCACCGACGCCGAGGGCTTCCCCGGCCGCTACCTGGAGGACGACCCGTTCATCCGCGCCACCGTCGCCGAGATCGTGCGCGAGGGCGTCGTGGTGGTCATCTCCTCCAACGACGGCACCCGCCTGTACACCCCGGCCGCGGTCGGGCCCGACGGGGGCAGCACCCCGACCGACCTCGCGCCGAACGACCGCAGTGCCACGGTGATCGACGACGACGCCGAGTCCACCACGCCGTCCCTGGTGCCGGACAGCGGCGCGATAGCCGCCGGCGGCACCACCCTGGACGACACGCTGGCCCAGGGCAGCGCCGGCCCGGCGACCACCGCGGAGACCCGCATCAGCGGCTTCGGCAGCTTCTCCTCCGGCTTCGGCAGCCGGGTGGACCTCTCCGCGCCCAGCGACAACATCCTCGCGTTCTCGCACTCCGCCAGCGGCAGCCCGAGCGACGTCGACGTCTCCCTGAACGGCGGCACGTCCGCCTCCGCGCCCGAGATCGCCGCGGCGGCCGCGGTCGTCCTGCAGGCCGGACGGCTCGGCGGACAGCACCTCACGCCCGGCCAGGTCCGGCAGGTGCTGGAGCAGACCGGCCGCGCGGTGCCCACCCCGCCGCAGATCGACCGGCAGTTGCACGTCGGCCCGCAGATCGACGTGACCGCCGCGGCGCAGAAGGTGCTCGGCGGCAGCTCCGGCGGCACGGACCTGGTCCGGCTGTCCGTCGCCCACCGCGTCACCATCGGCGATCTCGGCGGCGCGTTCCTGGAGTCCTCGGACCAGGACCGCATCGACCTCGGCGACCGCGCCTCCGGCGGTACCGGCGAGGGGCTGGTCGGCCCGGTCACCTTCGCCGGTGACGTCACCGGCGCCCCCGCGAACGCCACCTACACCCTCACCGTGGGCTCCACGGTGTTCCGTTCCGGCACCCCGGCGATCCGCGTGACGCCGGCCCGGCTGCTGGCTGCCGCGGGCCTGCCGGTCACCGCCACCGCCGACCGCGACGTCACCGTCACCTACCGGGTCGTCGCCGGCGGCCGCACCGTGGCCTCCGCCACCCGCACCCTGGCCGTGGGCCCGAGCAACGGCAGTTACGCCGAGGCGGCCGCTCCGAAGGCGCCCGCCACGGTCGCCGCGGGGTCCCCGGTCACCGTCGCGTACGACCTCACGGGCGTCGCGTCGACCTCCTCGCCGGAACTGGTGCTGTCCACCGTCGGGCACTGGAACCCCTCCCTCGCGCCGCTGTTCACCGCCGCCTGGCACCAGCCGCTGACCGCCACCAAGGGCACCGTCACGCTGCCCGCCGACGCCTTCGACGGCGGCGGGCTGTACGGCATCGGCATCGCCCAGGCCGGCTTCGGCGGCAACCCGCAGCGCGTCGTCTACGGCGAGTTCGCGCCGATCCGGGTGGTCGGCGGGACGGCCGCCGACCGTCCCGCCGCGCCCCAGATCCGCGGGGCGAACGGCGTCAGCGGGCACACCGCCGAAGTCACCCGCGCCGCCGCGCAGTTCACCCTCGACTACGACGTGCGGGCGGTCCAGGGAGCCCGCGCCGCCGAGGTCGAGTTCTCGGCACCCGCCCCGACCCTGCACGGCTCGCTGAACACGTTCACCAACGCCAACGGCACCGGCCTCGACGACGACGGCGTGGACACCCCGTCGGTGCTGCACCGGGTGCTGACCGGCACCGCGGGCAGCGTGCGGCTCGACGCCGCGGCCCTGGGGCTGACCGGCTCGGACAGCTACAACGTCCGGGTGCTCGCGCTCGACCGCGAGGGCCACGTGACCGGCCAGGCGTCGCCGCTGTCCACCCTGGCCTTCGACGACGGACCGGCTCCCGACGGCGCCGCCGTGGAGAGCTTCGCCGCCGCCGGCGACCACTCGGTGGCCGCCCTGGCCACCGCGGACGGCGGCAGCGAGGTCCGGCACTACGCCACGGCGACCGGCAGTTACGGCGCGGTCATCACCTCCGACCCCGCCGACGGCTCGGCCTACCAGGTCATCGGCGCCACCGCGGACCGGGTGCTGCTCGCCCACCGCCCGGCCTCCGGCAGCATCCGCATCGAGACCTGGGACACCGGCAGCGACACCCTGGTGGGCGCCACCACCCTCGGCTCCGCGGACGGCAGTTACGTCACCGGCCGGGTGGACGCCGCCCACGCGCGGGGCGCGGTCCTGCTGCACGGCACGGACAACGCCGACCTGGTGCTGCCCGTCGACCTGGCCACCGGCACCGCCGGCGACCCGATCCCGGCCGACCCCTCCGGGGTGCCGGCGGGGACGTACGGGCTGATGACGTTCGACAGCTCCACCGGCGACGTGTTCCTGACCAAGCCCGCGGGAGCGTTCAACTGCCTCGGCGGCGTCACCGTCGCCCGGGTCGACCTGGCGGCCCGGACGGCCACCGCGGACGGCAGCACGTCCGCGTGCGGCCACGGGCTGGGCTCCGACGGCGCCGGCACCCTGTACAACCTGACGGCCACCCAGATCAGCGTGAACATCGTCCCGTCCGGCGTGATCAGCGGGATCGACGAGGCCACCGGGACGGCGGCCGGCAACGCGACGACCCTGCGGGTCGGCAAGCCGGCGGGCCTGGCCGTGGACGGCGTCCACAAGATCGCCGTGGTCTCCTACGCGGCCCCGGCCGGCACGGCGTACTTCGGCGCGGGCCTGTGGGTGCCGGACAACAACGCCACCGGCCAGCTCGCGGTGGTGGACCTGACCACCGGGACGGTGCTCAAGAATCTGCCCGGCTTCGTCATCGGTGGCCACGGCGGCGCCGAGAACGCCGTGCAGCTCGACCCGGCGACCCGCACCGGCTGGACCTTCGGCCCGAACGACGCCCAGATCCAGCAGTTCTCCTACTGACCGTCCCTCCCGACCGCTCTCACCGAGAGCACCGGCCGCTACCACTGGCCGGCCGTCCCGCCGCGCGCCCCGCGCGCGGCGGGAACACCGGAACCCCCGGCGCCATCCGCCGGGGGTTCCGCTGCGTGCGGGGGTGCGGGCGTCAGGCGGGGAGGGCGGCGCCGATGGCGTCGGCGAGCGGGGTGGTGGGGCGGCCGATCAGGCGGGACAGGTCGTCGGTGGTGCCCGCCAGCAGCCCGCGGCGGATACCGGAGACGTCGACGTCGACGAGGATCTCGGCGATCGGGCCCGGGAGGCCGGCGCCGGTGAGGATGCCCTGCAGCACCTCGGCCGGGACGTCCTGGTGGGCGACCTCGCGGCCGGACCGGCGGGACAGCTCGGCCGCGTACTCGGCCAGCGTCCAGGCGTGGTCCCCGCTCAGCTCGTAGGCCCGGCCCTCGTGCCCGTCCGTGGTGAGCACGGCGACCGCGGCGGCCGCGTAGTCCGCGCGCGAGGCGGAGCCGATCCGGCCGTCGCCCGCGCTGCCGACGACGCCGTGCTCCAGCTGCACGGGGATCTGCGCGGTGTAGTTCTCGTGGTACCAGCCGTTGCGCAGGAAGGTGTACGCCAGGCCGGAGTCGAGGACGGCCTGCTCGGTGACCTTGTGCTCGTCGGCGAGCCGGAAGTCGGCGTCCGGGCCGCCGAGCACGCCGGTGTAGACGAGCCGGGCCACGCCGGCGTCCTTGGCCGCGTCGATCACCGCGGTGTGCTGCGGGACGCGCCGGCCGACCTCGGAGCCCGAGATCAGCAGCACGACGTCGCCGGCGCGGAAGACCCCGGCCAGCGTCTCCGGCCGGTCGTAGTCGGCCACGCGCAGCTCCACGCCGCGCTCGGCGAGATCGGCGGCCCTGGCCTTGTCGCGGACGGTCGCGACGACCTGGTCCGCGGGCAGGACGGCCAGCAGTCCGTCGACGACGAGACGGCCGAGGTGTCCGGTGGCTCCGGTGACGACGACGCTCATGAGGTGATTGCTCCCGAAAAAGGCAGTTGGTCAGTGGATGTGGTACCAACCGTAGGGGGAGCACTAACCAGGGAGAAGTACCCACTTTGAGGTAAGGTACTGCCATGAGCGTCAGTGACGAAGTGGGCGAGCTGCGCAGGCCGCCGGACGTGAACGCCGCGGACTGCCCGTCCCGGCTGGTCCTGGAGCACGTCACCAGCCGCTGGGGCGTGCTGGTCCTGGCCGAACTGCTCGACGGCATGCGGCGGT
>Ga0123353_10011115_pt1 | contig 12654 bp, 5 predicted proteins | sample TergutLab28metaG_3_FD_92763 | JGI IMG/M metagenome (GOLD analysis project Ga0123353, IMG submission 92763) | Labiotermes labralis P3 segment gut microbial communities from Petit-Saut dam, French Guiana - Lab288 P3 | ecosystem: Host-associated > Arthropoda: Insects > Digestive system > Gut ... | reverse complement strand
TTACAATTTTGCTCAAAGAGTATCATATATATGCCTATATTGCAAGGTGATGCTGAGATCTCATTATCGTTACGCGTTACAATCAGTTTATTTAGTGGGAAGTCTAATGGTCAATGACTGGTAGGATATACGTTTTATGGGTAGGTATTAGGGGGTTGTTTGGGGGCCGTGATAATAAGTTGTGTTGTCTATGGTATTCAATGGTATTCAATACCTACCCATAAAACGTACAACCTACCAGTCATTGACCATTAGACTTCCCACTAAATAAACTGATTGTAACGCGTAATGATGATGAAATCTCAGCATCACCTCGCAATATAGGCATATATATGATACTCTTTGAGCAAAATTGTAATAACCTGAAGATGGCCGCTATTGGCCGAAACATGTATTTATTTTTTGCTATTAAATACCATCATAAATCCATACTACCATAGTTGTGTTTTCGTGACTGATATTTACCTCACCGTTAGTCTCAGTAGTGGCATTTACGTTTGCTGTCGCGTTGGAGAATTAATGGAACTTTGCCCTCATACCTCCATACACATTCATAGGCACGATGCATAAGAATAAACTCACTGTATTCTTGTATTCTCTTTCCTATTATACTTTGTACTTATTCAGATCTTGTTGGCTCTTACCTAAAAGTGTAGCTGGAGGACAGGAGAAGATAAAACAGTGCGTATATAATTTTGGTCGGAAAATCTGCAGGGAGCAAATGCCTGAAATATCTAGGCATAAATTGTAAAAAGGTAAAGCAGTCCCGTTACAGGCCTGGAGTCGCCCGGAGGGTTCCAGGAATTTAAGGTTCCCAGATTCCATGACAACGGCATAGGATTGTGGTAAGGTTGTCAGCCTTACGCACCGGCCGCCTTTACCCCCAGGAAATGCTCCTGGTACTTATTTCTATTAGAGGCTGAGTAGACCCCAGGGCCATAGTGCGATCGGGAGGATTTTATGTCAATGAAAAATTCCAATGACACCAGCTGGGATCGCACAAGCGACCTTCCGATTTGTAGCACAGTACCTTAACCACTGTGCTACCGCTGTGGGCATAAATTGTAGGATAATCTAAAAATGGATCTTACATAAAAAGGGTGGGGGGATGTGGAATGGATTTATCAAGTTCAGGGTATGAACCAGAGGCAGACTTGAAAACTCGCTAATAAACTGCAGATTTCCATCAAAGGAGGAGAATTTGAACAGATGAGAGAATATTAGCTTCATCAGAATGATTCTGTCCCTTGAATTAGTTACAATTTTGCCTGTTGTGTGGACCCAAAACTTGTTCCCTTACCCTGAAGCAGAATACAGACTGGAAGTTTCGAGAACCGGATTCTGAAGAGAATGTTCTGTTAGACCTAAGAGAGAAGCCGTATTGCACTTTGTCACAAAATGTTACTCTTATTAATGTGTTAAAATTAAAGAAGGTGCAACCAGTGGGTCGCATATCACGAGTGGCGCAAAATGATAAGCTTATAAAACTTTTGCCAGCGAACCTAAAGAGAAGATAGACCTACCATCTGAAAAACATAGATGTATAGGTGATGATATTATTAGAATGTATAAGAAATAGACAGGGTATTAGTTGTAGACTGAAATCAGCTGACTCAGGACGAAGTCCAGTGGCGGCCTTCAGGAATAAAATAATACACGTAATCTACAGGTTCCGTTAAAGACGGAGAATTCCTTCAATAGTTCAGTGACCAGTAACTGCAAAATAGGGATTCTATTCCATGCAGTTCGTTATGTTATGACTAAGACAATTTGCTTTCACGTTAAAACCAATTTGCAAGTTTTATACAGTCATTAGTTGCTGCTAATGTAGATATGCTGCAGAGCGAGAAAGGTGGGTGCTGACGGTGGAATGGCCATAGAAATAATGACTGTCATTAATCTGAAGGGAACTGTGGCTAGTTTGGTACTTACAAATTAATGCTGATTTAGTAATTCGACAATAGTGCTTTCTCTTCCTCAAGAAGAAAATAGTACTGATGTCATTCACACATGGCAACCGAGTAGTTTGCAAGGCATCCCTTGTATCAGACCTGCTCTTATCGCCACATTCAGAGAACAAGGGATGGAGGAGAAGTAACCCAACAAATGTCAGATGGATATACTGACCTTAATGATAATGATAATAATAATAATAGTAATGAGACAATAATAAAATTATTAGTTTCGGTCAAACCCAAAAATATTTTATTATTTATTTTAACTTATTGGCGACATGTTTCGGTCGTTTGACCATCATCAGGTCATCCTTACAAGAAATTATAAAATCGGTTACATGTAGTGCATATTAAAATAATAATAATAATAATTGAACTGGCGAATGAAATATGTGCTATGTGGAAGAAAAATTCAGCACAAGTGATACCGATAGTAATATCATCTACGGGAGTAATTCCAAAGTCACTATCACAAGTCCAACAAGACTTAACTTGCACCCGAATACATATATACAGCTGCAAAATCTGTAATTCTTGTCACATGTTCAATTGTAAGAAACTTTTTAAACTACAAATAAGACCACCGAACCTAATCCTGTTGATTATTACATCCCAGGATAGGTGAATATTTCCCAGCCAAAGCTGAGAAGTGAGAAACTCGATGATGATGATGATGATGACGACGATGATGATGATAATAATAATAATAACTTAAACTTATAATGGAATAACTTAAAATAAAAATACGTTAAAAGCAATAGCTTCAAAATAATAACAATTAGTAACACACAAATATGCTAGATAAAAATATGTACAGTAATTCAAATAAACAGCATTAACTGATTGTGCTTATTAAAATAGTAATGCAATGTGTTTCATGTGAAACAGAAAATTAGCTGTTCTATAGTACGTGCATTTACTTGAACTTCGAAATCAAAGCGGCTAACAAGAATTCGAAGCTTTCTTGATTGGTCTTCCGTGTCTTTCTTTCTCGACCTTTGTCTCTCTGTTGGATGCAAATGTAAACGGTCTCCCTTTCTAACGTACGCCTTTTCCTTCGATACTACTGGGTTTTTTTCTACCACGCCTCAAGTAGGCCTGTCCTACTTTTAGCTTTGTCTGCCGTTGCAATTCTGAGCATTAACCTCACACATTTCACTTGAGAAATATTTATTTTTGTCCCATTTTGAGTTCATAACATAGGCGTAACTTGGTTAATAAAATCTACCACGGGTATTAGAAACTCTACAATGTAGTCAAGTTGAAACATAGGGGGAAGTTTGGTTTGAACCCGTCCTTAATATACATACATCCTTCCCCCTCTCTCTAATCCCAATTTTTTTAAATTTGTTCCTCTTCAACTCAGTACCCAAAAAAACTATTCGTATGTCGAAAAATTATTGGCCGGGGAGGGGGCGGAAATGTGCTTCCCTTGTCCCCCCCCCACACCCAAAATACGCCAATGGCTCCTAACGACCACGACTTTCTGCAATCTGGCAGGGATTATTTTCAAATGCTCTCTGTGTCCCTCACTTTGTTTTGTCCCACATTTCTCCCGATACACTTATTAACATCTAATTGTATAATTACGTTTTTAGGTACTCTTAATACACAGATATTAATGTCAGCCAGTTCATGCTGCTAACCACATAAGTAACATTCGATAGTTGGAAGATATTACCATCGGCTTTCAGAATGGATTACACACACACACACACACACACACACACACACGTGTGTGTGTGTGTGTGTGTACTAACCCACATCTAACAGCTCGGAACAGAAATTCCATAAATAACTGAATAAGGATTTAGTAATGTAATATACGAGTTATACTGCCATTGATTTGTTTCGATTTTTTTAAACTGGAAAGATATTCTGAGAAAACACAGTGCTCGAGAAAATGCCTGGATGCGGAACAGACAAAGTGAGGAACGAAGGCTATTAAACATCGAATGGCTTCACAATTTGCAGATGTCACACCATAATTAAAAATTAAATTGGACGACATATTCAGCTGTTGTTTGGGAAACAAGAAAATCAGAATGAGCCTTGTTTGAAAATTTCTTACAACGAGACGATTTGCAATGCCAAGAAGTGAACACGGGATGAAGATCGAATCTTCTTACTAGGGTGGATATTAGGGAAATGGGTTGCAGAGACTGGAGTGGATGGGACCGCCTCAACATTGTGTTTTTGTTATCAGCAATTTGGATCTTACAGCTCTGGTACCAGAAACTTCTCGTGTAAGCTATGCATGAGAAAGCCACGCAAGGAATCTGAGGAAGAGTTTTGAAACAATTAGCTTCCGGTCGATGTCAGGTGGTCGGCCAGTATGGATTTCAACAGCACAATAATTGATATTAAAGGCTACCATTAACTGTTACTGGTTACGATTAGGTTAAGGATACAAAAATTAAGAATGTAAAAGTACACTCCAATATAATCTTCCATTATGTTTTCCAAATTGGAATGCACATAATTTCCAGATGTACGACTGATGGTTTTGTATGTTTCACGTTTCTTTGCAAATAAGTATCCACTAAGGCACAATGAATAAAACTAGACATTTCACATTGCATATAATTCCCAAAATGTATCGAAGTTATTTCATCAGAAAAACACCATATAGAGAAATGTTTCAAATTTATACTCCGCACTGAAACAAAATCTGCGTCTGTAGACTTGTAAAGGCGTTTTTCATGATTAGTAACTTTTTAAGAATCAACAAGTTTCTCTTCGATTTTCATCACAAATTGGGGTAACATTGAACTAATACAACCCAAAACCGAACCCCCCCCCCTTTCAAATTTTAATGTAGACTCCTTTTAAAATTAAATGCCTTCAAGTAGTGAAATATGAATTGCACAGACACGAGCTCACCATTATACGTTTATTTTGTGAAAGCTGTATAAGGAAAACATAATGAACAAGTTTAATTAAAAAATATTTCAATACCGGAATCTACGAAAAGCCTACAGTGTGCCTGTAGCAGAGATGAGACATTTCCAGGTGGTCAGCAAATGTTCTTGCTCTACTGAGTCGCAAATTTCATTTGGCCTCTCCTAAACCAGTAAGTCCACTCAGACAGGTAGGCCTACGTGTCTGTCATGTATCTTGAATTTGTGGACCTTTCAAAAAATATATAAGATTTTTATTGTATAAATGTGCTAACCACCTGTCTCAACCAGGCTTCTATAGGCAGCCTTGACTATACTGGGGTATAAATTGCGATGGCGATACTCCAAAATATACAACTTTTCCCTTATCTTGTCAAAAAGATGGCTCAGAATTGAAAAGGGAACCCAATCCTCTACTAAGAACTGACCTCATTAAAGTAGCTGACAGGTGTTCATTCAACAGGAACGAGCTGCTGATACCCAAGATGTTCTGCATACATGTTCTTAACGAGCATATGGTTTACAATGCAGCACATGTCTCGCAGCAACCTTCACGGTCTTACTACATCCAAGAAGAAAGCAAACATTCAGTTACCTCCGTGAGAACCCCCAAGTCTCACTCAGAGGAATTTCCATCACTAAGTCTGGTATCCTTCTTTTTCACTTCGGGCCAGTGACTTTTAGGAACATAAACACATTCCAGTGCGCATGAAGCAGGTCTACATGCAACTGTCATGGCCGCGCCCGTCACTTAAACAGAAGAGGTTAGAAACCCGTTCTTAGAATCGCATGCACTGTAATGTGGACGTTGTCAGACCAGCATACTACAGCAGCCCTTCTCCAATTTAATTTGTCCACAGAACCCTTTTGCATAGTTTTTTTTGGAACCCTTTAATAAGTTTCCTATACAGCTTATGGAGCTAGAAAATATACCACAAATAAGTAAGAATAATAATAACACACGTTAAAGAAGGATATGAGATCTACAAATTATTTAACTACGAATATTTATAAATGCAAATCGAATTCCAGGCGTAAAAGAAATAAAACTTGAAGTTTAATATGCTGTCCCATAACAAAAAAAAAAGATCCTTCTTAAACTATGGTCTTTGATTTATTTAGTATTGCAACAATTAAAAAATGAGTGGACAAATTAATCATCGTCAAACAAGAGCTAAAGTATTTTAAAAAAAGTTTAAAATAATAATATATTTATATTTATATTCCGATTAAATGTTCTTGCAAACTCTCATTTTCACACCGCTGTACCCCAGTTTTCCGTAGAACACCATCTGGGGAACTGGAGTGCTAGCACATCGAAACCTGCTCTATGCGGAACGTGTATGAAATGAGGACCTCTTCCAATCAGAATGTTTCTCTGTCTCATTTAATGTGAAATTATCTCCAAATGCAGAAACAGATATAAAAATTATAACAAATACTGATTGAGAAGCTGCCAGTTAATTTGTTACGAACTGTGGGTTTGAGTCGGGGAGTTTATATGAAGAGACTGGACAGCTGAGACTTGATTGGAAAGCTGAAATTTAGGTAACACCACCTGTCAACGCGGATGCCCGGTTTCGATCCCAAGCTAGTTCAAGTGGAACTGAAGGTGGAAAAAAAAAAAGTGGCACTGGGGTAAGTTTCTCGGAGTGCTTTGGTTTTTCCCGCCAGTTCTCTACAGTCATATGTCATTCACCTACAATGGATTCTATACATTCTTAGCAACTGGTACCGTCGATAAATAAAACGCTGCTCTGCTACTGAGACTTCAGTTTGTTCAGCGTTTTCTGGAATTTATCTGCAGCAGTTTTATGCGATACGTCAAATTTATCTGCAGCAGTTTTATGCGTTACGTCAAATTTATCTGCAGCAGTTTTATGCGATACATCAAATTTATCCGCAGCAGTTTTATGCGATACTTCAAATTTATCTGCAGCAGTTTTATGCGATACTTCAAATTTATCTGCAGCAGTTTTATGCGATACGTCAAATTTATCTGCAGAAGTTTTATGCGATACGTCAAATTTATCTGCAACAGTTTTATGAGATACTTCAAATTTGTCTGCAGCAGTTTTATGCGATACGTCAAATTTATCTGCATAAGTTTTATGCGATACGTCAGATTTATCTGCAGCAGTTTTATGCGATACATCAAATTTATCTGCAGCAGTTTTAAGCGATACGTCAAATTAGGTCTTGCTAAGAAACCGAGTACGTTTTCGCATATAATTTGTCTGGAAATGGTCCGGGATAAAACTTTTATACTCTTGTGTAACGTTAACCAACAAAATGCACTCTTTAAATTAATGTTTTAATTCAGCTCTTCTTGTCCTCTACATGTTTCGAACATCTTATGGTCATATTCACATGCAGCCTTATATGCTATGTTTTCCAAGCGTTTATGCAAGCAGTCTACCAGGTTGAAGGACATGCTTCCTTTAAGAGTGCATTTTCTTGGTTAACATGACACAATTTTACCACAATGCACGGTAAAAAACATAAAATTTTATACTGCTTATACTAAAAATGGGTTTCGAAAAGAAACGAGTGTTAAATCTGAATATGAAAGTGAAATTGGTCTAGTAAGATCGGAATTACGGTTTTGGGTATCAAGGCTATGGCCGAAAAGTTCAATGTCCGGAAAACTCAAGATCACAAAACCCGTAACTGAAAGTCTGAAATAAAGAACGAGTGGCTTAGAGTGGCTGGCTCCGCTCGACAGAGAGTGCGAAAGCCTGGGAACGAGGACGTTAATGGAGTTGTGTAAGTGCGAGATGAAGTAAGTTCCCAATTCCATGAGTTATACTTAGAAACACGACTGAAAGCAGCATAACATTTGGGTCAAAATGGCTCTAAAGCTGCACATAGACGGGTGGGAATTTTCACAACACTCACGGAATTTTAAGACAGGAATCTTCTTAGTCTTTACCACGTGCAATTTCATCGTCTTCAATCCCAGTCATTGCACTTTTCAAGTATATCTGTCAACAAACAAGCGAACTGAACAATGACTGGTCAGATAAATTCACGTCCATTTTCAGACGATTTCGCAAAATTGCGAAAAGGACTATTAGATGTGTCGTGTCTGCCCTTCCGTCTGTCCGTCTGCCTGCCCATCCGCAGCGGCTTCCACTAAATGGATTTTCACGAAATTTCGTAATTGAAATTTGTTCGAAACTCTGTCGAGAGAATAGAATTTTCAATAAAATCTGACAAGAACAGCGGGAAATGTACTTGAAGACCTACGTAAATTTGTAATCATATCTCGCTCTTTTCTTCTTAGAATCAAAAATGTTTCAGATAAAGGTCGTAGAAAAATCAAAACACAAATTTTTGTTCAATGACGTTTTATTTTCGAGAATCGTGCCGTTTATGATATAGAGTGGAAAAATATTGTAGAGGCACGCAGGCCACAGATGAAAATACGGCGCATGCGCATTGTATGCTGGATATCTGAGTCTACAAACACATACTCAGAATATGTAATACTTTTTTTTTCACTGCACGAACGCGACTCAATTTTTATGTTTATGCATAACGCTGCTTGCCTTGCTTCTTTTTATCATGGAGGAACAGCCCCCAGTGGGCCAGGGCCTCCTCGTTATCGAAGCTTTGCTATCACACGCAAACACACCACAGTCGGTAGGACCCCTCTGGACGACTGATCATCCCGACGCAGAGACCTCTACCTGACAACACACAACATTAACAACAGACATCCATGGCTCCCGCGGGATTCGAACCCGCTATCCCAGCAAGACAGAGGCCGCAGACCCGCGCCTTTGACCGCGTAACAATCGGGATAGACTTGTCTATAACCGAACGATGCGAATCCAAAACCACAGTTAATACTGAGGACACTAGCTTCCTTTATCCGTACTCTTCCAGGTTGACTTCATGTTTCCGAGGTTAAACATTTTCTTTATTAACCTTTTAAAGAAAAGTGGAGAACACATGTGGAACATGATTGGCAATGTACGTGTAACGTCACATTGTGGTGCGTTCGCATAATGTTTATACCACTTCGGGTATCGTAACAGCCTGATAATATTTCACTCGAAAAGAGCGCTATTATGGCGATTTTACACCGCCGGCAAAAAAAAAAATTTTGACTGTACCTAGGTCTTCATGTCAAGTTCCCCATATTTTTGCCCGCTTGTAACCAAATTTGTAATTCCTGGACATGTTTTCATAAAAGTTCCCGATATCAGATTTCATGTACATTCGTTCAGTTGGAGCCGCGCTGATATTTGCGGGCAGACAGACCGAATGGACGGATGTACAAGAGCCTGAAACAATTTTTTTTTCGATTTTAACCAAATATATATTTTTCTCGAAAGATTTTCATGAAAGTCCACAATGTGAAATTTCAAGGAAATGTATGCGACGGATAACAGCGCTGATACCTGCTGATAGACAGAAGGAGAGACGGACAGACGCGCCTAAAATCATTCGGTGCGTTCAAACGAAGAGTGACATTGATACACCGAAAATTTCTGAGATTTTTTCGAAGAATTCTGTAATAAACATTTATATATAGGTCTACAAACTACAGGAACAAAGTATGTTACTTTTATTTAGTTGTGCGTAGTTTGCTAATTAGCTGCTAACTACATGTTGCAGAGTCTTCGCATATTTCTCAGATGCTCTAGGGTCTTGGTTCTCATTAGACTAAAGTTTTGGAGGAAGATGAGGTGAATCTCACGCATTCTATCCCTCAGCACTATATATATATATCCTTCTGTGGCCCAACGCGGGCCATGGCCTCCTCATTCTTGAGGTTTCTTGATCACGCACAACGACGCACCACAGTCGGTAGGACTCCTCTGGACGAGTGATCAACTCGTCGCAGAGACCTGTACCTGACAACACACAACACTCATAACAGACAAACATCCATGCTCCCGGTGGGATTCGAACCCACGGTCTCAGCAGGCGAGCGGCCGCAGGCCTACGCCTTAGACCGCACGGCCACTGGGGCCGGCTATATATATATGAATACGTGACAAGTTTCACATTCCGGCGGCTTTACACCCGGAGAAGCCTTCAAAGGTGTCCACTGGATAAAATGATTGGTGAGGTCCAGGGTTGGTCTGAAAGCAGTAACAAAGACAAAAATATCTGCTTCGACCGGAATCAAACTCTGGTCATTCAGCAACTATCAATTGACTCGACAGATTCAGGGAGTAAGGGTTAAGTCAATATAAAATTTTCCCTTTGCAGGCCATGAAGGCATACAGGAGAGTGGAGGTATGGATCCACTGATTCTTAACCTCGGCACTAAATGGGAGAATATGGTCTCCTTCACACACGCAGGCCGTATCTTAGCGAGAGTATGAGAGTAAATATATGAGAAAGATACTTGGAATAATGTGGTAAGTACTAAAGGAAAGCAGAGCTCTGTTTTATAGTGCGAGCTTCCGGCACAACAATAGACAAGTACCACTTCACACACAGTCTGGAACAACTGGCACTAAACTCGTTTCAGATGCAGATACAATTGCTGTCGTCATATGAGACTATCCGGTCTTAGGAGACAAGAACAAAAGAAGAATGAACCAGTTTGTAGTTGCAGAGAAAACATTCAATTATATACCGTAACACTAAAGCCGGATACACAATAATATCTACTGACATTGTGCATTACATCGCCAGCATGGACTGCTCCGTAGGACCAAGAGTGAAACTGTATCGAAAATACATGTTGTTGCTGGGTTCTGTGTTTTTTAATTCTCTGAAAATCTGTCATCATAAAAGATTTCACACTTACTTCCAAATGGAATGCCCGTAATGTCGCTGTTTTACCCCCATAAGTTTACACAGCCATCACGTTAACGTACTCCTGATGGCTGGGAATTATGAATTATAAAAGTGAGGTGATCTTTAAAGACATGATATTCATATAGTTTATCCCACATAACTTCAGTGAAGGGTTTTGATTAGTTATTTTCATATCACTAGTTTTCAATATTCCTATATATAATATATAATTCCATAACTGTTTCAGACCGAACCTCTAACATCCAACAAGAAGCAACACACATGCTGTCAAAAATCACGCTAATTTGATGCATAACGGCTGAATAATAACTTTTGCCCAACACAGCAACAATCGGAACTTTTGCAATGCAAACTGGCAGCATTTGCTTGTTGCACAACAACCGTCTGTCAACCTTACCTTCGTAGCGCCTAATTCAAATCACAGCCTGTACTGGGCCTCTTCTATATACCATCCACCGCTAAAACAACAACAACAACAATCTGGTGGGCTACAGAATTTTAAATAATTGTAGTACATATTGTACCAATATTTTCTGTGGCGCAAGAGCCCAAATCGGGCCCAGACCGCCTCTTTTGAGGTTTCTAGATCACACACAATTAGAAACACACAGCCAGTAGGACTCTGAACGAGTGATCGGCTCGTCGAAGAATCCGCTACCTACACGACACACAACAAACACATGACAACATCCATCCTTCAGCGAGATTTACAGCCGCATTCCTAGCAGTCGAGTGGCTTCAGATACGATTTACATCCCAGACCGCACGGCCACCGTATCGGCATATTTTCCATTCTTAATGTTATACTGTTACCAATAAAACTTAACAAAGTTGAAAGGGCGGTAACAATAACCACTCCATCGATCGTGCTGTATCTGTAATCGATAATATATTGGTTTTATCCTTCAATGACGTTGGAGTTTAAATTCCAAAGACTGTCCAGGAAAAATGGGCTTTTAATTGACAGTAACCTGAAATGAATTCGCGACCGCGAGGTTAGCCGGGGCCGGCATTAAGGGGTTAAAGAATAAAGTTCACCGAATTCCTTGCAGCAGAATTTGTATTGAGAACTGTACACTTCTTCAGCTAGTCACACTGCCCGCAGTACATTAAACCCGAGGGTTCACTACCTTATCTCAACAGCCCGTCAGATGTCCTTATCCTGAGCCAGACGAACCCAGCCTGCGCCCTGTTATCCTAATTCATTCAGACTCATTTTAATATTTTCCCACCTAAGCCTAGTTCTTCCAAGTGGTCTCATTCCTTCACGTTGACCCACCACAACCCCGCACGAATTTTTCTCCTCCCCAGACGTGCCATATGCCCCACCCATCCCGTCCTCGTTGATTTCATTACCTCTAACTGCATTTCCGCGAAAATATAAAAAGCTCCCACGTTACAGTTTCCTTTCTGATGACTGTACCACTTACAGCATTGGTCTATATGATTCTTTGTTTTGTGCTGTGTTCCGTTGTGAATGAAATTAATAGTAGGGATGATACAGTTCCTAAGAATTGTCTGGGCGTGTTGCAGAATAACGGAGAATGTGGTAGGGAGGTCATGCCGGACGTAGAAGGTGAAGGATATAGAGAGGCAAGTAGCGAAGCCAAAACCCAGTCCCTTCACTTCGGCCGATAGGTCACTTCGCCGCGCTGTCATTCGACAATGATGGTACCTCCCAGGGTGTGACACCAGACTGATTCTGAGGGTTACAAAACACTGTCTGCAGCTTCAAACTACATTCACGGCAGGCGTGGTCTCATTTTATTTTGACTGCAAGCGGTGAGCACCACTTAGTTCGAAATGTGTTGATGAATTTCAAAGTCATTAAATACATCTTATGCGTATTGGACCGTGCATCATCTTGATATTTGAATAAAGGTAGACCAACTTGATGACACTTGCTTTATTATGTCAATTTACTGCTCAACATGTTTCAGGTGTTAATACATCCATCTTCAGGAGCTTGCGACTACTTGGTGCGTTATTGTGTAGGCTGTGTTGTGCTGACTTGA
>Ga0123353_10011112_pt1 | contig 12654 bp, 10 predicted proteins | sample TergutLab28metaG_3_FD_92763 | JGI IMG/M metagenome (GOLD analysis project Ga0123353, IMG submission 92763) | Labiotermes labralis P3 segment gut microbial communities from Petit-Saut dam, French Guiana - Lab288 P3 | ecosystem: Host-associated > Arthropoda: Insects > Digestive system > Gut ... | reverse complement strand
TTCTGGTTGAAGCCGAGATACTGGTCGCACATGTGAAGCTCACCGCGCGTCATGCGGTCATGCTTGAGGAAAACGATACGGTCGAAATTCAACAGCGGATTGCGGAACGCCAACGCGCGGCGGACGGCCGCGATTTCGGCGAAGCGGGCCTTATCCTCCTCGGCCGAAGCCGGAGGCTTGCCGTCGAATGTCTCCAGTTTTTTCAACGCGGCGCTCACGTCCACGCCCGCGTGCGCGAGGTTGGCGGCCAACGCCCGCGTGCGTTTCAGGATGATGACCGATGGCCACGTCTCGGCCGTATATAGCACGGCCTCCGGCGTGACCGACTCACGCACGACGCGCCCGACGTCCCACGCCCGCGACTCCGCAATCGCCCGCTGGGTCTCGGCATATTCCGCCGCGACTTCCGCCGACATCTCCACCGCACCCGCCGCGCAATGCGCGGCAAACAAGCATAGAACCAAACCCTGTTTTTTCATACGAACAAATACCTCCGTTTTGCGTCAAAAAGTATAGCGGATTTTCAGACGGATAACAAGGCTTGAATAACGCCTGCCCAGATGTTCAAAGCCACAGAGCTTTATAACTTCCCGAGGCGTTTTCCGCCATATTTCTTTTCGCGGATGGGTTTCCACCACCACTCGTTTTCCAGATACCATTGGACGGTTTTCACAATACCGGAGTTAAAGTTTTCCTCCGGTTTCCAGCCCAGTTGCGTCTTCAGCTTTGTCGCGTCAATGGCATAACGCCGGTCGTGCCCGGGGCGGTCTTCCACAAACATAATGAGCTCGCTAAACGACTTGATTGACAGTTCTTCGAGCCGTCCCGGACGCAGACGGTCAAGTACCGTACAAATCGTCTGGACGACCTGCAGGTTCGTCTGCTCGTTGTTCGCGCCGATGTTATAGGTCTCGCCGACCGTGCCGCGCTCGAGGACGGTCATCAGCGCCTTGGCGTGATCCTCGACGTAGAGCCAGTCGCGCACGTTATCGCCCGTGCCGTAAATGGGTAGCCGCTTGCCGTCGAGCGCGTTCAAGATGATGAGCGGAATCAGCTTTTCGGGGAACTGGAACGGGCCGTAGTTGTTCGAGCAGTTGGTAATCAGCACGGGCAGCCCGTAGGTGTGGTACCATGCCATGACGAGGTGGTCGGAGGCGGCCTTGCTGGCCGAATACGGCGAGCGCGGGTCATACGGCGTGGTCTCGGTGAACAGCCCCGTCGTCCCCAGCGAGCCATACACCTCGTCCGTCGAGATATGGAGAAAGCGGAACCGCTCCTGTTTCTCGCCCGTCAGTTTTTTCCCGTAGGCGGTCGCGACTTCAAGTAGGGTTGCCGTGCCGGCCACGTTCGTCTTGATGAATGTGGATGGCTTATCAATCGAGCGGTCAACGTGCGACTCCGCCGCCAGATGTATAATCGCGTCCGGCTCAAATTTACCCATCACGAACTCCAGCAACACCTTGTCGCAAATATCCCCTTGCTTAAACTGATACGCGGTGTTTTTGGGGGAGATGGAGCGCAGCGACTCCAGATTCCCCGCATACGTCAGCTTGTCAAAATTCATGACCGACATGCCGTGCTGGGACATCAGGTAACGGACGACCGCCGAACCGATAAACCCGGCCCCCCCAGTGACCAAAATGCGTTTCATGCGACTCCTCTTATTCCTCATCGTCAACCATTGACGCGTCAAATGCGTCTTGGACATTCACATTGTCATCCGTAAACGAAGGCACGAGGCTACCTTCGTCATCGTCCGCCAGTTCCTGAGCCTCGGCAGACCCGACCGCGATCGCGGGCATCTTGCTGCGTTTCGAGGGGTTCTTCGTGGCTGCATACCCGTACTTCTTCCCATAGTGGTACGAATACTTGTAGTGGTAATTGTCCTTGTCGAACAGGCGGTGGCGTTCAAAGTCCACATCGTTGACGACAACGCCAATGACCCGTGCTCCGGCTTCCGTGAGGTAGCGCGCGGCATGTTTCAGCGGGTTGAAGCGGGTGCGGTGGGGACAGCACATGATCATCACCGAGTCAACCAATGACGACAGGGACATGACGTCGCCCACGACGCCAAACGGTGGCGAGTCAACGATGACGCGGTCATAGTGTTCGCGCGCCCACTTGAAGAACTCGATAATCGTGCCGCTCCCCATCAGGCTCGCGGGACTAATCTCGGACGAGGCTTTCGAACACACCAAGTCCAGGTTCTCTACGCCCGAAGATGTCGGCAGCGCCGAGAACAACGCGGTGTCAGCTTTCGCCAGTGTGTGCGGGAGGCTGGTGAAGGACCCTTCGACTTTCTCAAAAATACGGGCGATGCGCGGGCGGCGCATATCGAAGTCAATCAGCAACGTCTTCTCGCCGCTCAACGCGCAGGAAATCGCCAAGTTGCACGAGGTGACCGTCTTCCCTTCGCCGGGTTGCGTGCTCACGCACAACATGACCTTCGACATTTCTGCGTACCGCGGCGAGTCCAGCAAGTTGCGCAGGCTCCCGATAGCCTCGGCAAACTGGCAGAACTTGTCGTTGGCGACGACACGCGCAATCTGTTCGCGCTTCATGCGCCGTATGTGCGGCATCACCACCAGTGTCTTCAGGCGGATACGGTGCTCAATGTCCGAAATCCCGACAATCTTGTCTTCGAGGTGGTCAACCATCAGCACAAACAGGATGCCCAGCAAAATCCCGATCGCGGGGCCTGCGGAGAAGATTAATAACGGCTGGGGCAGGATCGGTTCCCTTGGCGGAAGCGCTTCCTCGATCTGTTTGATTGTCGCCGTGTTCTCGTCTGCCGCATACTCTGCCTCGCGCATACGCCTGAGCAACGTCTGATAGATGGATTCGCGATCGTCCCGTTCAAAGAGCAGTGCGTCCATTTTCATTTTCGCCCCGGCAATCTTCATCTCAAGCTCGGAAATGAGCGTCATCTGCTTCTCGATCTCCGGCTGGAGCAAATCCAGTTGCCGCTTCTTCATGTTTAAATTAGCCTTGCTCGTTTCCAGCGCACGGAACACGGCATCCGCAAACTGCTGTTTCGATTCGTCGGCCAGTTTCTCTTTGCTGCGGACTTCTGGGTGTTGCGCGGTGAGCTGGACCAGAAGCGCGTTTTTCTCAGCAACGGCTTTCAGCCACGCCTCATTGGCCTTTGAGATTTCCAACGCGCGTGGAATCGCTTCCGGCAACGAACCGTATTTTTCGGGCTGGTCCTTAATCATCTCCAGTTCTTTGTAAATCAGCGAGGCGGCGGTGACTTCCGCCTCAAGCATCAAAAGGTCCATATTCAGCTTGGCTGCCGTTTGCTGCGCAATGACATTTTGACTTGCCATCAAGTCAATCGGATTCGCCATCCGGAACTCCAGCACATCCTTATCCGCGCGCTCCCGGTCTCTTCGTGCGCTATCAACCGTTTCTTTAATCCAATCAATCGCAATCTTAGACTCCTCCTTGTTTTGTTCTTTCGAGAACAACTCCACCTGTCTCAAATAGAGGTTCGCGAGGTCGGCGGCGAACTGAGGGTCTTCCGAGCGCATGGCAATCACGACGAGCCTCGACCTCCGTTGCAACGACAGCTTGGACTCTCTGAGTATGGCGACCAGTTCTTCATCCGACAGCGTCGAGCTGGGAAAGTCCGTCCGATAGAGCGCGATCGCCTTCAGGAAAAACTTGCGGCTTCTCAGGCTGGCCAAGCGGGTGTTAAAGATTTCCTCCATGTTCACCCCGCCCGCCTCAGCCTCGACGACATCCTGCATACCGGCCATCCACCTCGGCCGGCGGATGCTCATCTCAAACACGCTGTTCGCCTCATAAATCGTCGGAGACATTTTATAGACCGCAAACGAGGACAGCGCCCCGATAACAACGAACACGGCGATCGTGATCCAGCGCTGCATACAGACGCGCAGCAAACGCCCGATCGTAATGGCACCCACCACGGACTCATCCTCTTGCCCTACGCCGCCTCCCAAACCGCCGTATGCCATGCCACCGTACGAAGAAGAGCCTCCGCCCCCATAATACATAGGGCGGGTATTTCCTCCGTAATAGATCTGACGGGCGTTTCCCCCGTAATACATCGGGCGATTCCGCCCGCCCGCCCCAGAACCCTGAGACGCTTTATCCGTTGACTCGCTCATATCCTATCCTCGCGCTTCACCTCTCTCCGTACCCGCAGGCAACAAACCTGGAATAACCGCTAACACATACATAAAACTGACAAGTATCGCCCCTGACTGAAGCGGGCTGAACACAAAACTGAGCCCGAGCACCAAGGCCGTTGCCACAATCCCGGAAATCACATAAGGGTCTATGTCCAAAAACTCCATGCCGTCTCCGGTTTTGCTCATCAGTTGCTTGACGAAAAAGCGCAGACGGTAAAACAGCGGGATGAGCAAGATAACGAGTAGCCCCAGCAAAAGGCCCGTCCCGATGATACCTTCCTCCGTCAAAAACTGGAGCCAATCATTTGAGAGGAGACCGCCGTGCGCGTCCAACTTCGTCCAGTCCGCCTCTTCCACCAGCATCCGGCTGTAATGCGTGAAACCCTGCGCCCCCGCCCCTGTCCACGGGTGATCCTGCCATATCTTCCACGCGAGCGGCGCCTGAAAATGCCGGCCGCTCAAAAGCGTTTCGTAATACTGCTCATCTACCAGTTGGGCGAATTTCGCCTTCGCAGGGTTTTCCGGGATCAGCAACACGAGCAAAATCAACACCAGCCCAAGTGCCGCAAGCATACACACGGTTAACTTCAACTGGGCAAAGAGGCCTGCCGTTTGCCGCGCCAAAAAAAACATCCAATACCCCAACATGAGTAATGCCGCCACAACGAAAAGGGCGACACCGAGAGGCTGCGCGAACAGCAGCACCCCCAACAGGTTTCCCAGAATCGCGGAGAAACTCCAGACAAACGTCTTGGTAAACCCCTCCTCGATAAAATTCAGGTGCCCGCCGATCGCGACGATCAGCCAGAAACCAAAATACATCCCCCAGTTGCACGCCTCGGGCGAAGCCGCCCACGTCGAATAAGGCTTGTGCCCTGCGAGGCACATCGCCGCCATGTAAATCGCGATGCACCCGCTGAACAGAGACGCCATATCCAAGAAAAACCGCTTGCTGAGCTTGCCCGTGCCGTTCCGCAAAATCCCCCCGCCGATGACGCAGACGGCAAACACCGTCATAACCACAAACGCAGGATACGACTCCACGCTGAACGGCAGCCACCCGACAGGCGGAGGGCTGTAGCGCCAGACCTCCGCGTCATCCAGATAGGTCAAGGCGCATCCGCTGTTCAGCCACTGAAGGATGGCGAAGATGATTAACGCAACCCCCGTACACAAAAAAGGGTCGTGGATGATATTCACGCTTGCTCGCGACCGGGCCGCGCTCATCGTCTCGCCGGGCAACATCGAGGGCAACAGTAGAAACGCCTGAATGACGAAAAAGGACAGCCAGAAAAGGCTAACGGTCATCCCCGTGCCAGGGAAAAGGACACTTAACCCTACGGCAAGAAACAGGATTACCAGATGAAACGCAAGCCAATATTTGGTCAATAGTTTCTGTATCATACGTAAAGGTCTTGTAATGAAAATACCCACGCAACAAGAAAGTCTCGCGTGGGTAAAACATCCCTTGCTGGTTTATCACAACGGGCCCCGCCCGACTTAATACCTCAGCTGTAAACCGACGGAGAGCAGATACCTGTCCCAACTGTCCTTCGGATAGTTGGCTACCACCGAACGGTTTATATCCTGAATGGTGTATTCGCCAGAAGCGAACACGCTCACATACTTCTGCAACTGGTAACTGGCCCTGAGGCGAGCCGTGTATTGCTGCCTCATGTAGTTGGAAATATAGCCCGAATAGCCGTCAACCGTCTCATTATCCTCCCCGCGGTAAACGCCATCCAACGTCAAGAGCAGACGCTTGATCGGCTGGTGAGTTATCCCGGCCGACAACGTGTAAACGGTTTTCCGCTGATAGTAGCTGCGCTCACTGGGCTGGTAATACCCCGCGCCGGCGAGGGTTGCCGCCCACTTACGGTTGATGACCCAAGTGGCGTCAAGCGAGTACGACGGCGAAATGGACTGGTCGTCCGCGTAATCATACAATGTGGCGCCGACCAACGCGCGATAGCGTAGCTTCTCGGTCAAACGCGACGCGACACCGCCCATCAGCGAATACCCGTGGCTCACATTGCTGAACGGCATATTTCTTTCGCGGTTTTTAACGTCGCTGTTCAACAGGCTTTCCCCGGAGTAATACTCTTGGTAAGACCCCGACAACACCAATGAACTCCGCTCGGTCAGCCGATGCGCGATTTCCAGACCGAAGCCCCAGTGCATATAGCCGTACAGGTCCCGGTATTGGCCAGTGGAGTTGCCGTACCACATATCCGTGAACAGCGCGTTGACCGACGCCGAAAGCCGCTCGTTGATGTCGTACGAAAACACCGCGTTCACGTCAAACTGCGAACGGTTACGCCAAACGCCATCACCGCCGTCCAGCTGCAGGGAGTCGTTCTGGTCGCTCTCCGTATATCCTTGGGTCACGACCAACTTCCACTTCGTGGCCTCACGGTAAAGGCTCAGGCGCTCGCCCCAGCGGTCATAGTCCTTCACGTCATATTTGTGATACCAACTGTGTGAATACCATGCGTTCGCGAGAACACCCCAATCCATACCCTGATACTTCAGATCCAAGCCAGGGCTGACACGGAAAACGGAATCCCCGTATTTATTGTGATCATAGATGATGTTGGAATCATAAAGGTACTCTAAACTCACATACGGCGACAGCGACAGGTTCCCATACCTGAACCCTTGCGAAGCCACCTGAGCCTCTGCGGCGAAAGGCAACAATGCCCCTCCCGCGCAAAGCCACATAACCGACCGTGAAACCATTTTTCGTGTTGACATAAAACCTCCGAACCACTTTCCTTAGTTGTTAAAAACGTGTCGTTCTGTCCCGACACCCGCACCACCATGCCCTGGTCAGACTCGTGCCTTGATTTTGATAACCAACCACCGGAAGCGGCGTCTGTTGGATACCCCCATCAACAACCTGATAATCCGACCAAATGCCGCTTCCCGTACCGGCAACCAGCAGCGCGTCAAACGCTGAGTCCGATATGCTCAGATACGTCAGCAAGCGTTCCGTCTGCGGGAATCCCACCATATTAATGGTTGGCATCGGGGGCCCAACCGGCACCTCGGCCGCCGCCAAAATCGCCGTGTAGTCATCTTCCGCCGCCGCAGCAAGCCACGTCGTCGCCAGCTTGCGGTTGCTCTCATCCGGGAGCAGCGCCAGCAATGCGTCCTGAAGGTCCGGAATCTCCGGCGCCGCCCGCGTGAACAGGAGGACCGCAAACGTGTTGCGCACCCTGATGTCATCCCCTTGGGCGTTCCGATCAACGCAGGTCTTGATGCCCTTCTCCGCGAATTGCCTGAATTTCTCGACCGTCAGGTTATTCTGCTTTTGGTCAATGCGCTTCGACAGCTCCTTCACCAGCCCCGGAAGGTCGGGGACAGGCGCGATCGCAACGGTCTCCGCAATCACCCCAAGCTGGACATCCTCTTCCCGCGCGCGGTCAACACACAGAATCGAGCTTTCGACATAGCGCTCCGCTTTCGCTTTCGGGCCGATGGGCATCCGCGTGATCGCTTTCAGCGTTCTTTTCGTAAACTCCACGCAATCACCCAACTCCACCTGCTCCAGCGTCGCCGCCAGCACTGCTTTGTCCTTCGCGGACTCGCCTACCTTCTTGAAACACTGGTCACGCGTCAATGTCTTCTGCCCTTGGGCCATCACGGCACCAGCACAGCAAACCGTCGCGCAAACCACCATACTTAGCATTTTTGTTGCTCTCATCTCGTTGACTCCTTTCCTTTTTTCCTTAAACATCCTCATCAATTCAATCACTTACTCACACACACCATTAAAACATTGACTCCGGCACCCAAATCACATCCCCTGCCCTCAGGGTGATGTCCCATTCCAAAGAACCTTTCGCGATTTTCTCGATATTCACCGACAACTTCCTGAGCGCCCCCTCCTGATCCCGGCGGGAAACCAACACTTTCGTCTTGTCACCCATCGGCGTGATATTCCCGGAGAACATCAGCGCTCGCGTCAGCGTCAGGTCCCGCGTCGGGGGGATATTCACCTGCCCGGGCCGGACGACCGACCCCTGCACGATCACCGTACCCCACGGCGACGGCGTCTCCATCCTCGGGTCCCAGTGAAACGCAACCGTCGCCTGAGGGTTCATCGAATAGAACTCCTTGTAAGCCTCCGCGATTTTCTCCTGCAACTGCACGACCGTCATCCCCTCACATTTCACTGGCAAAATCATCGGCATCTGAATATCGCCGTTGACATCAACCTCTTTCAACGTCTCCGGCACGATAGGCAAGCCACCTGCCGTCACGCCAACTCGTAACGCTAATCCCGAACGGACTTTCGGGTCCTCATCGCCAACCGAAACCTTCCAGAACTCATCCAACTTCTCGCTACCGCACACCCACTCCACAAGAACACACCCGCTCTGCGTCTGAAGCATGCAACACGCAAAAAACAACCAACTCATTTTCAACAGTTTTTTCCAGACCATAACGCTTAGCATCTCGGAAAAAGCCTTACCCTTTTTTGAAATCATGGGGAGAGTATAACACCATCCCCCGGCCACGTCAATAGATAAAAATAAATTTTGTTAAATATTTTTTTTATAGGAACCCGTTCTCGCGCAACGCCTCTTCCGTGATGCCCGCGGGGGGGGGGGCGAGGAGGCGGGCGACGTATTTGCCGAGGATGTCGCTTTCGAGGTTGAGCGCGTCGCCGGGGCGGCGGTCGCGGAGGCTGGTGGCGTTGAGGGTGTGGGGGATGAGGTTAGCCTCCAGCCAGTCGCCGCCGAGGCCGCTGACGGTCAGGCTCACGCCGTCAATGGCGATGGAGCCTTTCATCACGGTCTGCCGCGCGAGGGCCGGGGAACAGGCCACGCGCCACACGCAATCGCGCCCGCGGCCTTGGATGCCGAGCAGGGTGCCGGTCTCGTCAACATGGCCGCTGACGATGTGGCCGCCGAGGCGGTCGCCCACCGCGAGCGCACGCTCAAGGTTGAGGCGCGCGCCCTCGCGGAAGTTGCGAAGCGCGGTGCGCTGGAACGTCTCGTCGAGGATTTCCGCCGTGAACCAGCCTTCCCCGATGGCGGAGGCGGTGAGGCACGCGCCTTGCACGGCGACGCTCTCGCCGAGGGTGAGCGCGTCGGGCCAAGGCTCGTGCGCGACTGTCAATGCCCAGCCGCCGTGCGCGTGCGCGAGGCGTTGGAGCGTTCCGATTTTTTGTACAAGGCCTGTGAACATAATGAATGAGGAATTTAGGAATGAATGATAGGTGTTACGCGGTAACGTCAGTTAGAACAGATTCTCCCCTTGCAGATTGTCAGTACCGCGCGTGCCGGGAGCGTGCGGCCGGCGAAGGGGCAGTTGCGCGAGCGGGAGCGGAATGCGCCGGGGTCAACGGTCCAAGGCGTGTTGGGGTCAATCAGCACAAGGTCGGCCTGCGTTCCCGGGGCGAGCGTCGGGGGAGGCATCCCCAGCGCGGCGGCAGGCCCCGTTGTCCAGCGGCTGACCCAATCCATGAGCGGCATCCGCGCTTCGTTCACCATGGCCTGCCATGTCACGCCGATGGCGGTCTCCAGCCCGATGACCCCGAACGGCGCGGCGAGGAAACCGTTGGATTTCGTCGCGGGGGCGTGCGGGGCGTGGTCTGTCGCGAAGAGGCTGATGGTGCCGTCCAGCACGGCGGCGCGGATGGCGTGGCGGTCCGCGCGTGTGCCGAGGGGCGGGTTCATGCGCCAGTTCCCGTCGTCGCCGGGGATGTCCTCGGCGGCGAGCGCGAGGTGGTGCGGGGAGGCTTCCGCGAAGACAGGCAACCCCTCGGCCCGCGCCGCGCGGACAAGCTCGACGCCCCCTGCGGTCGAGATGTGCTGAATGACCAGCGTGCAGCCCATCTCACGGCAGAGGCAGATGTCCCGCGCGATGGCCTCGGTCTCGGCCTCGGGCGGGAAGATGGGCAGGCGCAGCGCCTGCGCGGCCGGGCAGGCGCGGATGACGCCGCCGCCCGCGATTGACGGCACAACCGCATGGTCGAGCACCGGTTTGCCGAGGGCTTTTGCGCGGCGCATGGCCTCGCGCATCACGGCATCGTCCGCGACCATCGCGCCGTCGTCGGTGAACGCGGCCGCGCCGTGCGCGGCGAGCGCCTCCAAGTCGGCGACCGCGCCCCCGGCCCTCCCGGACGTGACACAGGCGGCGGGAAGGAGCGTGACGGGCAGGTCGTCCGCGAGCTGCTCGCGGAGCCACGCGACCGAATCGCCCGCAGGGGTGGTGTTCGGCATCGGCACGACGTGGGTGAACCCGCCGGCCGCCGCCGCCGCCGCGCCGGACTGGCGCGTCTCGGCGGACGGGTTGCCGGGGTCGCGGAAATGGGCATGGATATCCCAGAGCCCCGGCGCGGCGACAAGCCCTGTCGCGTCCTTGACGGGAAGCCCCGACACATCGGCGTTTTTCGGCAGGATAATACCGTTGCGGACGGCAAGGTCTGCAACCTCGTCTAGGCGACGGGCCGGGTCAACGCAGCGGACATTTCGCAACAACAGGTTTGTCATGGTGTCTCCGAGGTTCTTCTGAAAAAGGGAACATGGCAAAGGTTTAGTGTAGTTTTTCTTCGGCGCGTTTGCAATAAAAACTAAAAACTTCCCGTTGATTTCCCATGAGCCATGACGCACCGCGGCCACAGTGTGTGTACAGGGTGTGTTTTTCTTTTCCCTTGCTTTTTCGTGTCGGGGAGGGATATACTTGGGAGCTTATGCGTATTTCAGGTGGAACATGGTGCGGGCGGAAGTTGAGGGCGCCGGCGGGCGATAAGGTCCGGCCGACGCAAGACCGTGTCCGCGAGGCGATATTCTCCATGCTGATGAGCGTGGTGCCGGAGGCGGCCTTCCTGGACCTGTATGCGGGTTCGGGGGCGGTCGGGCTGGAGGCGCTCAGCCGGGGCGCGGGGCGCGTGACATGGGTCGAGAAGGAGGCGCGTCATGTGGCGGTGCTGAAGGGCAACCTGGCGCTGCTCGCGCCGGAGGCGGTTTGCGAGGTGGCCTGCGCGGATGTCTCGCGCTGGGTCAAGAGCGCGGGGCGCGGGCGCGGCTTCGATGTGGTGTTCGCGGACCCGCCTTACGAGTTGACGCGCGGGCAGGGGTTCGCGGGGCTGATGGCGGCGCTGGCAGAGAACGACGTGGTCGCGGCGCGCGGGTTCTTCGTGGCGGAGATGGCGGCCGATGCGTGTCAGGCGGCGGAGGTGCCGGGATGGTCGCTGTTGCGCGACCGCACCTACGGGCATACGCGCGTCGCGCTCTATCGGAGAGAAGCACGCGGATGACGCAGATTTTATTAGGTTCACGCAGATTCAAAAATGTCTGCGGAGATCATCATCATTCGCGTCACCTGCGTGCTGAAAGAAAACGGAGGTTTGGGTGACAGCTTTACAATCACTGTTGCGTTCATACGGTCGCGTGGCGATCGGTTTCTCAGGCGGCGTGGACAGCACGTTCTTGTTGTGGGCGGCGTTGGGTGCGCTGGGGCGTGAAAACGTGCTGGCAATCATCGCGGATACGCCGTCGTTGCCGCGCCGTGAGTTTACGGAGGCGTTGCGGCTCGCGGAGCAACTCGGCGCGGAGGTGTGCGTCGTGCGGCCGGATGAGTTGAGCGACCCCGCGTATGCGGCGAACCCCCCGGAGCGTTGCTACATCTGCAAGCGGCGCATCTTTTCCGTCATACGGGATGAAGCGGCGGCAAGGGGTTTCGGGGTTGTGCTGGACGGCTCAAACGCGGATGACACAGGCGATTACCGGCCCGGGCGGCGTGCGGTGGCGGAGTTAGGCGTGAAAAGCCCGCTGGAGGAAACGGGCGCCACCAAACAGCAGATACGGGCGTGGTCAGGGGAGGCCGGCCTGCCGACGGCGCAGAAACCGGCCATGGCGTGCCTCGCCACGCGCATCCCCTTCGGGGTGCGTGTGACGGTTCAGGCGCTGGCGCAGATTGAACGCGCGGAAGCGGCGCTCCACGACCTTGGCTTCGTGCAATGCCGTGTGCGGCATCATGGCGACATCGCGCGGATTGAGGTCGCGGAGGATGAGGTGCCGAGGTTGCTTGACCCGTGTGTGCGCAAACAGGCCGCACAGGCGGCACAAGCGGCTGGCTACCGTTTTGCCGCGCTGGACTTGCTCGGCTACCGGATGGGAAGCCTGAATTGATGATTCTATAGCGTGGCCCTGTCGTCCGGTGTCCCGTAGTCCCCAAAAACAGGAAAGAAAATTCAGGATATTTTACCCTTGACATTTACCTGACGGAATGGCATTTTATTTTCTATTCCATTTAGGGGATTAGGGTATGTTTGTTTTGCCAACAGAGATGATGATGATGATTCGGGAGGGACTCCAGCATTCTGGAAAAATCGCGGTATTTTTTGCCGTGAACCGTACCCCCCCCCCCCCCCCCCCCCCGCGGGGGATCCCCTCTTTTTTAACCCGGGGGGGCCAGTTTTTTTTTAACCCCCCCCAGCCCGGGGCCCCCCGGGGCGTTTTTTTTTTGTGGGTATCCCCCCACA
>Ga0123353_10011111_pt1 | contig 12654 bp, 7 predicted proteins | sample TergutLab28metaG_3_FD_92763 | JGI IMG/M metagenome (GOLD analysis project Ga0123353, IMG submission 92763) | Labiotermes labralis P3 segment gut microbial communities from Petit-Saut dam, French Guiana - Lab288 P3 | ecosystem: Host-associated > Arthropoda: Insects > Digestive system > Gut ... | reverse complement strand
CGCCGCTGAACAACCTGACCGACAAGAGCGTCGTCGGGTATCAGATGTGGTTCCAGGCCGGCAATGCCAGCGGCGGGTGGGTCCACTGGAGCGGCAGAATGCCGCGGGAGGATAACGGCACCTCAACCGATAACGGATGGGATGTGGAGCAATTTCCGTATATCGCGGATTATAACAGCACCTCGCTGCGGAACACCAGCTTCCCGGATCTGCCGGACGGCCGGAAAGCTCAGCTGTTCAGCTCGGTGGATCCCCATATCGTCGACACCCATCTCGGCTGGATGAAGGAATCCGGTATGGAATGCTTCGCCATCCAGCGGTTCTTCGGCGGGCAGGTGGGCGCTTCCACCACCCGGATAGCGTTTACCGAAAACGCCCCCAACCTGAAACTGTGCCGCAGATATGCCGAAAAGCATGACCGCATCTTCTATGTGATGTATGACCTGAACGGCTATCAGTCCAGAACCGCCGAGCATGTGATGCAGGATTGGTATTGGAACATCGAGCGCCAGGAGGATACCAGCCAATTGGAAAACAGCGTGCTGTATTCCCCCAATTATGCCCAGATGCCGGGCAAAAATCCGGGCGATCCGCCCCGGCCGGTGGTCTGCCTGTGGGGAACCACCGGTGATTATATGAAGCATGACGATTTATCCCGGTTGGTGGACTGGTTCCAGAACAGAGGGATCTATGTGATCGCCGGCACCCCGGACAACGATTTCGCCAAGCATTCCCAGCGCGATGACGAGACGCTGACCGAATTCAACAATAGGACCCACTATGACATCAATCTGAAATACGACATGATTTCCCCCTGGATGGTGGGCCGCTATAACGGCTCTGACGAGGCGGCCCGGCGGATCAACAACGATTTTTCGGTCAATGACGTGGGCTTCTGCGAAGCGAACGGTATCGATTATATGCCGGTTGTTTTCGCTGGTTCGGCCTGGTGCGGCAATATGTGGGGACCGGCCAACGATTTTGCGCGGGAGGCCGGCGAGTTTCTCTGGACCCAGGCGGCGACCTGGAAGACAAAAGGGGTGACCCAGGTCTATTTCGCCATGTTTGACGAATATGACGAGGGTACCGCGATCATGCCGGCCGCCCGGGACTCCTTCGACGTGCCGACCGGCAACCAGTATTTCCTGACCTATGCCGCCGACGGCAGCTGGATGGACTATGATTACTATATGCGGCTCTGCGGCGAGATCACCAAGATGATGCGGGATGAAGTGCCGTGGAGTGAGACTGTACAGATCCCGCTGGCCAAAGGCCCGCTCTATTTCCGCAACAGCTATGAGCAGCGCTGGTATAAGCATTGGAACGAGTTAAGGGATCCGGTCACCAATCAGCAAATGCATAAGAGAGGCGAATTCCTCGGTTTCGAGCTGGCGCCGATCGATCCCTGCATCATTGAAGACTGGCACGCTCTGCAATATTTAGTCGATGTGATAGAGATCCCCGGGTTCGATAAACCGGACTATATCTATGAAAATTACCGCGTGGGGATGGAATGCGAAATGCACTACATCACCGGTGAACCCCTTAAAAACCAGCCGTATCCCGTTGCCGCCTGTCTGCCCAATTATATAGACAGCAAGGACGGCAGTACGAGTCCGGTACTGGCTGAAGCCGTCACCGGCAGATACGCGCTGCAGTATGAAGACCGGACATTGAATGAAAAGGCGTTTTCCTATATCCAGATCAACGATGTCCGTATCACCGTGCCGGACAATCTGATCATGCGTTATCAGTTTATGCCCTATAACGAACAGAGCCAGTATGTATTTCTGGATCTGCTCTTCTCGGACGGCACGCTGCTCAGCGAAAGAAAACCCGCCGTCATGGGCAAAAAAGGGACCGTCGGCGAATACAGCGAGGTGACAGTGAGCTTAGATCAGTCGCTGAAGGGGATGACTGTCAGCGCCATTATACTGGCCTATGACGGCGCTCCGGTGCAGGCCGGCAATATATTGGTCAACATCGACGATCTCTATATCGAGGCGGTGGAAACCGATAAGGATCTGGTGCAGGCGGTATATGACCTGTACAGCTCCACCGTGACCAGCCCCGACGCGTTCCATGTGAAGACGCTGCAAGGTCTGAATGCCGCGCTGACGGCCGCCAAATCCGTGCTGGAGATGTCCGCGCCCACCGCGGCTCAGTTAAAAGACGCGCTGGCCGCGATGGATCTGGGTGCCCGGAAGGTGGCGGCGATCGGCAAACTGTTGGGTGACGTGGACCAGGACGGTGAGATCAACATCACCGACGCCCGGTTGCTGTTGCAATTTTTAGTCGGTAAAATCGATCTGGACATTCAGCAGCAGGACAACGCCTGCGTGACCCGCAACCCCGAAGGCAAGATAACCATCAGCGACGCCCGGGTCCTGCTGCAATTCTTAGTGGACAAGGTACCGCAGCCGTATCGGTTTAATTAAAAATTAAGAATTAAAAATTAAACAAGCGGGAGCGGTACATTAAGTGCCGTTCCTGTTTTTTGAAGGGAATAGGGGTTAGGGGGTTACCTAAATCCTAACCCCTGATCCTGACCCTTATTTCCTATTTCCAATAAATTCACAATTTGGTATTGAAAAAAAATCCAGGATGTTTTATAATAAATAAAATAATAAAATAAAGAGGAGCGTTACATAATGAGCGAATTTTTTCAGGGGATCGGCAAGGTCAAATTTGAGGGCGCCAAGTCCGACAATCCGTTAGCTTTCCGGTATTACAACCCCGATGAGGTGGTCGCCGGAAAGACCATGCGGGAGCAGTTGAAATTTGCCATGTCCTACTGGCACACCATGTGCGGCGCGGGCGCGGACATGTTCGGCGTCGGGACCGCCGACCGCAGCTACGGCGGCGGCGACGAGATGACCGTGGCGAAGAACAAGGCCCGGGCGGCCTTTGAGCTGATGACCAAGTTGGATATCGACTTTTTCTGCTTCCATGACCGGGACATCTCGCCCGAAGCGGCGACGCTGACCGAAACCAACGCCCGGTTAGACGAGATCGTGGATTTGATCGAGGGGCTGATGAAGGAATCCGGCAAAAAGCTGCTGTGGGGCACCGCCAACCTGTTCTCCAACCCCCGGTATATGCACGGCGCCGGCACCTCCTGCAACGCCGACGTGTTCGCTTTCGCCGCGGCGCAGATTAAGAAAGCGCTCGAGATCACCGTCCGCCTCGGCGGCAACGGCTACGTCTTCTGGGGCGGCCGCGAGGGCTACGAGACCCTGCTCAATACCGATATGGGCTTTGAGTTAGACAACATGGCCCGCTTGATGACGCTGGCGCGGGATTACGCCCGGTCGATCGGTTTCAAGGGCGATTTCTACATCGAGCCCAAGCCGAAGGAGCCCACCAAGCACCAGTACGATTTCGACGTGGCCACCTGCTGCGCTTTCCTGCGCAAATATGGGCTGGACAAAGACTTCAAAATGAACGTCGAGGCCAACCACGCGACGCTGGCCACCCACACCTTCCAGCACGAGCTGGCGACGGCGCGGATCAACGGCGTGTTCGGTTCGATCGACGCCAACCAGGGTGACCTGCTGCTGGGCTGGGACACCGACCAGTTCCCGACCAACGTCTACGAGACCGCCCTGTGCATGATGGAGGTCATCAAGGCCGGCGGCTTCACCAACGGGGGGCTGAATTTCGACGCCAAGGTGCGCCGCGGCTCCTTTGAGCCCTCCGATCTGTTCTACGCCTACATCGCCGGCATGGACGCCTTCGCGCTGGGTCTGAAAATCGCCGACAAAATCATCAAGGACGGCCGGATCGACGCCTTTGTGGCCGACCGCTACGCCAGCTACAAGTCCGGTATCGGCGCCGATATCGTGGGCGGAAAAGCCACCATCCAGCAGCTAGAAGCCTACGCGCTGAATCTGGGTGATATCACCACTAACACCAGCGGCCGGCAGGAATATCTGGAGCATATTGTGAATGGGATCATGTTTTCGGGGCTCGTGTAGTATGACGCTGCGGCGCCATACTACGACTTCGCCTGTGTGCTGGTTGCAGAGGACAGGAAACAAAAATGCTTGGGCCGCGATATAGCATAATGAAAAAATGGATGTGGCATACTATCTTCATAAGCGCATAAGCACATAAGCACATAAGGAGTATTGAATATGGAGCAATTTAAACGGATCAGCCATGATGTCGGCGTTATGGGCGGCAAGGCCTGTATTGCGGGGACGCGTATCACAGTCGGTATGATTCTCATGCAGATCAGCGAGGGAACCACCTCCGGTGAATTGATTGCGGAGTATCCTGATCTGACAGGAGAGGATATCGCGGAAGCATTGCGGTATGCCGCATGGGCTGTCGGAACCAAGGAAGAGTTGGTTGTGTCTGCATGAAAATACTGCTGGATATGAATATTCCGTTGCCGCTATAATTGTTTATTTATTACATGAAAGGAACCAATACATATGGCCTACCTACTCGGTATCGACATCGGTACTTCAGGTACCAAAACCGTATTATTTGACGAATCCGGCACGCCGCTGGCGTCCTATACCGGCGAATACCCGCTGTATCAGCCCCACAACGGCTGGGCGGAGCAGGATCCTCTTGACTGGTGGAACGCCACTGTTGACGGCATCAACGCGGTGATCGCCCGGACCGGCTGTAAGCCCGCCGATATCAAGGCCGTCGGGCTGTCGGGGCAGATGCACAGCACGGTGCTGTTGGACCGTGAGAACAAGGTGCTGCGCCGGGCCATCCTCTGGTGCGACCAGCGGACGGCGGCGGAATGTGCCGAGATCGAGTCCCGGATGGGCGGCCGGGCGCGGCTGGTGGAGATCACCGCCAACCCGGCGCTGACCGGCTTTTCGGCGTCAAAAATCCTCTGGGTGCGCAATAACGAACCCGAAATCTATGAAAAAACCGCCCACATCCTGCTGGCGAAGGACTATATCCGGCTGATGCTGACCAGCCAGTACGCCACCGAGGTGTCCGACGCCTCGGGGATGCAGCTGTTGGACGTACCCGGGCGCTGCTGGTCGGACGAGGTGCTGTCCAAATTAGAGATCGACAAGGCGCTGCTGGGCAAGGTGTATGAATCCCCCGAGGTTACCGGGCAGGTCACCGCCGAAGCGGCCAAGCTGACCGGGCTGGCCGCCGGCACCCCTGTTGTCGGCGGCGCCGGCGACAACGCGGCGGCGGCGGTCGGCACCGGTGTGGTGCGCAACGGCCGCGCTTTCACCACCATCGGCAGCTCCGGCGTGGTATTCGCCCATTCCGACGCGATCGCTATCGACCCCGCCGGTCGGGTACACACCTTCTGCTGCGCCGTCCCCGGCGCCTGGCACGTGATGGGAGTTACCCTCAGCGCCGGGATGTCCTTAAAATGGTTCCGGGATAACTTCTGCTATGCCGAAATGGCGGCGGCCGACGGGATGGGGGTCGATCCGTATTACATCATCGACAAACAGGCGGCGCAGTCGCCGATCGGCGCCAACCGCCTGCTGTTCCTGCCCTATCTGATGGGCGAGCGCACCCCGCATCTGGATCCGGATGCCCGCGGCGTATTCTTCGGGCTGTCGGGGATGCACAAAAAGCGCGACCTGATCCGGGCGGTGATGGAGGGGGTCACCTATTCGCTGAAGGACTGCCTGTCGGTATTCGGCGGGATGGGATTGCAGGTGGATGAGATGGCGGCCTGCGGCGGCGGCGGCTCGTCAAAATTCTGGCGGCAGATGCTGGCCGACGTGTTCAACTGCGAGATCAACACGATGGCGTCGAAGGAAGGCCCGGCGCTGGGCGCGGCGATATTGGCCGGCGTCGGCGCGGGCGTGTATAGCAGCGTGCCCGAGGGGTGCGACGCGCTGATCAAAAAAGCCGGCACCCAGCAGCCGGACGCGGATAACGCCAAGGCGTATGAGCGGTGCTATGGGCTGTACGGCAGTGTGTATCCGGCGCTGAAGGAGCTGTATCCCAAGCTGGCGCAGCTGTAAGCAATAGTATAAACGAACTGTGTTCGTCTGCGGTACGGTATGACAGTGTTACCGCGGGCGGGCATGGTTTATCCCTATAAATATAAGAAGGGGATATCAAAAACATGCCGAAAAAAATCATTCTGAGCGCCGACAGCACCTGTGACCTGCCGCGGGAGCTTGCTGAAAAATACGATGTGCTGATCCAACCCGGTTATGTGGTGTTAGACGGGGTGACTTACGGCGATGGCACCGATTGCTTTGCCGACGATATCTTCAAGTTCTATAATGAACGTAAAATGCTGCCCAAAACCACCGCTATCAACAGCGAGGAATACAGCGAGATGCTCCGCGCACGGAAAGAGTTGGGCGATGAGGTTATCCATTTCACCATCGGCTCCGGCCTGTCGATCGGTTTCCAGCAGTGCAAGATGGCGGCTGCGGAGCTGGAAGGTGTTTACGCCATTGACTCCTGCCACCTGTCCACCGGTATCGCCATGTTGGTGATCCGGGCGGCGGAGCTGATCGCGCTCGGGATGCCGGCGGCCCGGATCGTGGAAGAGATCGAGCGGCTAAAGCCGCTGGTCCAGACCAGTTTCGTCATCGACACATTGGAATTTCTGCATAAAGGCGGCCGCTGCTCCGCGCTGGCGCTGCTGGGCGCCAATATGCTGAAGCTGAAACCCTGTATTGAGGTGGATCCGGCCAACGGCGGCGCGATGACGGTAGGCAAAAAATACCGCGGGGCGCTGGAGAATGTGCTTAAGCAATATGTGGAAGAGAAATTGTCGATGCCCAATATCGATTACCGCCGGGCGTTTATCACCTATTCCACCATGAAACCCGAACGGTTGCAGTTGGTCAGGGATCTGGTCGCGGCCAACGCCGATTTTACCCAAGTCACCGTCTGCCAGGCAGGAGCCTCAGTCTGCGCCCACGCAGGCCCGGAAACGGTAGGGGTTATTTTTGCGCTGAAAGAATAAAATAGTGAGTAGTGGATAGTGATTAGTGATTAGTAAATTAAAACAGACAGCGGCTGCGCTGTCTGTTTTATGTTTGATATCAACCCACTAATCACTATCCACTACTCACTATCAACTATCCACTACTCACTAAGAATCCCTTCCGCTGCCGCGCTGAGTTTGACTGTCAGCTCCTCCGCTTCGGCGGCGTTTTTGCCTACGGCGGTGACGTAGGCTTTGATCTTTGGCTCGGTGCCGGAGGGACGGATGATCAGCTGGCCGCCGCCGAGAATATAGCGCAGCACGTTGGATTGCGGCAGCGTCAGGGCGGTCTTTGCGCCGGTTTCCAAATCCGTGTGTTCGGAAGTCTGGTAATCGTAGTATCCGGTTATCCTGTATCCGGCGATCTCGGCCGGCATTTGCTCCCGCAGACGGGTCCGCAGACGGGTCATCAGCCGGTCCATTGCCGCCATCCCTTCGGCGCCTTCAAAGGTCTTGTTTACCACCGATTGGCGGTAATAGCCGAATTTGGCGTACAGCTCTTCCAGTACACCCAACAGGGATTTGCCTTTGGACTTGTAATAAGCCGCCATCTCGCAGATCAGCAGGCAGGCGGAGACGGCGTCCTTGTCCCGGACATAGCTGCCGGCGAGATACCCGTAGCTCTCCTCATAGCCGAAGACGAAGCGTTCCGCCTCGCCGGCGGTTTCCAATTGCAGGATCTGCTCGCCGATATATTTGAACCCGGTCAGCACCTCAACGGTCTCGCAGCCGAAATGCGCGGCGATCCGGCGGGCCAGCTCGGTGGTGACGATGGTTTTGACCATCACCGGACGGTCCGGCAAGGTTTTTTTGGCGTTTTTCTCAGTCCGCCGGGAGAGGATATACCAGAGCATCAGCGCGCCGGCCTCGTTGCCGCCGATCAGTTCATATCCGCCGTCGCCGGGGACCGCTGCGGTCCGTGGGACCGCGACTCCTACCCGGTCGGCGTCGGGATCGGTGGCCAGCAGCAGATCCGGCTGGATGGTTTGCGCCAGCTCCAGTCCCTTCTCGAATACCTGTCTTGTCTCGGGGTTGGGATAGGGACAGGTGGGGAAATCCCCGTCCGGGGCCTCCTGTTCCGGCACCACCGTCAGATCGGTGACGCCGGCGGCGGCCAGTACCCGGCGGACCGGCAGGTTTCCGGTGCCGTTGAGGGGGGTATAGATCACCGACAGCGGTTGGTTTTTGCAGATATCCGGGTCGATTTGGGTTGCCATGACCGCGGCGAGATAAGGCTCTAACAGCTCCTCGCCGACCATCCGGATCTGCCCGCCGGCGACCGCCCGGTCAAAATCAATCAGCCGGATATCCGCAAAAACATTCAATTTTTCGATACAGGCGGTGACCGCGCCGGCGGCTTGGTCGGTCATCTGGCACCCGTCGGCGCCGTAGCATTTGTAGCCGTTATAGGCTGCCGGATTATGGCTGGCGGTGATCATGATACCGGCGCCGCAGCGGTAGTGCCGGACGGCGAAGGAGAGCACCGGCGTCGGGTAGAGGGCGTCGGTGAGATACACCGTGATGCCGTTGGCGGCCAGTACCCGGGCGGCTTCCCGGGCGAACAGGGCGGATTTGTGGCGGGAATCGTAGGAGATAGCTGCCGCTTTGGCGGCGGTACCGGCGTTGAGGTAATCCGCCAATCCCTGTGTGGCCCTGCGGACGGTGTAGACGTTCATCCGGTTGGCCCCGGCGCCGATCACCCCCCGCAGTCCGGCGGTGCCAAAGGTGAGCTCACAATAAAACCGGTCAGTTATGGCGGCCTCATCCCCGGAGATATCCGCCAACTCCCCCGCCAGATCGGGGTCGTCAACGGCTTTTTCCAACCACAGGTCATACAGCTCCAGCATACGCGCATCCATTCTATCAAGTCCTTTCGGTGTGTTGTTTTTTTTAGTATACACCGAAAGGGGATAAATTGCAAATTGTAAATGGCAAATGGCAAATTGAAGCAGCCCCCAATAAAGGCCGAATCAACCCGCTCCGGCTAATAACCGCAATCATTATGCATTGTGCATTATGAATTCTGCATTGTTCTGCGCGGTTTCCCGCCCCTCATTCGTATTCCCTATGTAGCTACAACAAAATCATCAGATAAGAGAGGTGAAACAGGTGCAGCCGGAATTTGAAAAATATATTGAGCAGACGGTGGAGGCGTATTCAGCGACGGTGCTGCGGATCGCCTTCCAGAATGTCAAAAACCACGCCAGCGCCGAGGATGTCACACAGGAGGTGTTTCTCAGGCTGATGGCGCAGCCAATGTTTGCCGACCCCGCGCATCTGCGGGCATGGCTGATCCGGGTGACGGTCAACTATTGCCGGGATCTGCTGCGCTCAGGCTGGTTCCGCAAAACCGAACCCTTGGAGGATTACCGGGAATCTATCCCCTTTGAGCCGGAGGAGCGGGAGCTTTTGGATGAGCTGCGCAGGATGCCGGCCAACTACCGGAACACGTTATATCTGTATTTTTATGAGGGTTACACGGTACCGGAGATCGCGCAGGTGCTGGGAAAAAAGACGAATACGGTCAGCTCATGGCTCACCCGGGGCAAACGCCTGCTGCGGGACCGGCTGACGGAAGGAGAGTTTATTTATGGGTAATTTATACCGGAATACCTTGGACAAGATCCGCCCGGACAGGGAGTTCAAGAACACCCTGATCGGGATGATGAAGGAACGGGCGGAAACGCCGGCGATCCCCGACACCGGCAACCGCCGGGTGATCCAGCTGAAGCCGGCGGACCAGCAGACGGCCTGGGTGCCGCCCTCCAACCGCTGGCGCGGTATAGCGCTCTCCGCCGCTTCGGTGATATTGGTGCTGCTGTCGCTGCCGCTGTGGCTGATGAATACCGGGCGGCCGTCGGGCGAGTTGGAGAAGATATATTTTCCCGTGATGGGATGGGATTTTTTCGACGACGTATCGTATAAGCTGGCGGAAAATCCCGAGCAGCTGAGAATGATTATCGGGAAGGACCTGATGGAAGAACAGCCGCCGCCCGACACCTTACCGGTCTATATCAACCTCTATCCGAGCAATATGGACGGCATGGTCAACAACCGGATGTCGGGGGACGAGGTGATCGCCATATTAGATCAGGTAATCAATAAGATGGGGTATACCAAAACCGGGGAATACGAAGACGGCATGTTCAACGACCGGTCCGTCACCTGTATCGACCCGGCCCGGCCGGAAATCACCATCACCCTCTGGGGCGGCGGCGGCGGGGGATACAGTATGGATTTCGATCCGCCCTGGCCGGCGGCGGACGTATCGCCGGAGGATTCTATCGCGAGACAGATGAATAAGTTTCATTACGCCGCGCAGAAGCTGTCAGAGGAGGGTTTCGCCAGACTGTTAGATACCGGTTCGCCGCAGCCGTTTGTTGTCGGCAACCACAAATATATCTTTGGGGTGGAAGGCTATCTGCCGCAGACCTATGCCTATGACGGCCGGGGGGTCCAAATCGTCAACCGCAGTCTGCGGCCGATACAATACGGCATTGAGCGGGACGGGCTGCGCTGGATCCAGGCGCGCAACGCCGACCTGAGCCGTCCGGCAGGCGATTACCCGATTCTGACGCCGGAGCAGGCGAAGGAGCGGCTGCTGAACGGGCAGCACGCCGGGCCGGACCGCGGCTTTACCGTGACCGATCCCGAAAAGATCGTTGCCTATGAGATCGTATATAAGCAAAACGAGGTGGAGATTGGCTCCGGCGAGGTCGGGTATTTCGCGCCTTTCTACAAGTTTTATGTTGAGGATGAGGGGGCGGATATGGCTTATTCATACGATATGACGCAGGAGGAGTGGGACCAGCGCGGGTTAAAGGTGTATTACGAATTTCTTGTCCCGGCGGTGACGCCGAGCCTGTTCGGGTATGGTATGACGGCCGGCGCGGCGGTGCCGGAGATACAGGAAGGAGAGGACGCGGAATCCTATCTGGCGCGGCTGGAGGAGGCCGGATTATACGCGTTGAAGGAGCAGGTTCGCAGTGACCGCCCGCAGGGACAGGTGCTGGAAACCGTTCCGGTGGCCGGCGAACTGGCGGCGTTTGACAGCGAAATCATCGTCCGTATCAGCGGCGGCCCCGAGTATTATGCGGGAGAGCAGGGGCCGGAATATTGGAGCAACAAAGACTATTACCAGCCCGGCAGGGTCTGGGACACCGGCAAGCGGTATGACGACAGGGGCGAGAAACTGCTGTCGCAGTATAGCCGGGAGGAGCTGTGCAACCTGTTTCTGCAATGCGTGGAGACGGGGGACGGCGAGACGTTTGGCCGTATCTCGGTCATGAGGGAATATGATTATTTCCTGTGGTATCCCGACAACAGGCTGAGCGACGTCTCGATTAAAAAGATAGTCAGGACCGACGGCGACGAGGTGTATATGCTGAGGTTTACCACGACCGAGATGATCACAGAATTTACCCAGTCCGGCGGGACCGAGATGTGTCTGTTCGTCAGTTTCGAATGGGTGTGGCGGGAAAAAATTTTTGGGTCGTGGAAGATATCCGGGTTCGCCACCAGCCCGTAGGAAAAATATAGTAAACACCGGGGCAGATACGAAGTCTGTCCCGGTGTTTTGTCATTTGCAATTAAAATAACTGTCAATCAAGCTTCCGCCAGCTCGACCGGGAATTTATCAATTTTATCCACCAATTTCTGCAAAATCAGCCGGGCGTCGGAAATGGTAATGCTGCCGTCGCCGTCCACATCCGCCCAGGCCGCGCCCCGGGCGGTCAGCCATTGCTTGCCCACCAGATCCTGCAGCACCACCCGGGCGTCGCCGATATCCAATATGCCGTTGCAGTTGGCGTCGCCCCAGACCGACAGGTATTCGTCGTCGTCGACCAGCCGGTCAATCATCAGATGCCACAGGGAGTACCCCCAATAGGTGCCGTCTACCTGGACCCGTTCGGTGCAGTTGATCCGTAAGAACCGTCCGAAGGCGTTCTCTAACGGGATGGTTTCGGTGGCGCCTTTGCCGTCGGTGGTGGTATACACGGTTTCCCAGTTCTGCCCGTCGATGGAGGTCATAATCGAGTAGGATTTCGCGTAGGCCGATTCCCATACTAACCGCACCCGGTCGATGGCGACCGGACGGTGCAGGTCGACCTGGATCCAGGCGGTGGCATAGGTGCCGGAGGCCCAGCGGGTGGCGGGGTTGCCGTCGATAGCGCGTTCGGCTCTGGTATCGTCAAGCTCCTGGGTGGAGGCGGAAGCGGTTTTGCCCGGCGCCATATCCTGGTATACCGGAATCGACGGGGTAAAGAGGTCGATGACGGCCGTCTGGCCGGCCTTCAGGGTCAGCTCCCGGGCGGTGCTGCCATAGGCGGAATCCGCCACCGTTGCGCCGGTAACCGTGATGGTTTTGATGCCCATATGCTGGATCAGGGTGATGGTCTGGTCGACCGCCGAGGTGATTTTGGCCCGAATATGGCGGTGGGGGAGATCCCAGGAGATCTCATCCACCGTGATCTGGTTGCGGGCCCGCAGCCCCTTGACGGTGCCGGTGGGCAGCGAACCGGGCATTGCCGGCAGCAGCTCTAACGAGCCCTCGTTCGAGCTCATGGCCATCTCCATCTGCACCGTGTGGAAGGAGTTGACCACATCGGTGCAGAAGGTGGCATATCTGTCATAATGGTCGGTGTTGAGGCCGTTGAAATAGAAATCGGCCCCCATCCGGACTAACTTTTTGATCGCCGATTCGG
>Ga0123353_10011109_pt1 | contig 12655 bp, 8 predicted proteins | sample TergutLab28metaG_3_FD_92763 | JGI IMG/M metagenome (GOLD analysis project Ga0123353, IMG submission 92763) | Labiotermes labralis P3 segment gut microbial communities from Petit-Saut dam, French Guiana - Lab288 P3 | ecosystem: Host-associated > Arthropoda: Insects > Digestive system > Gut ... | reverse complement strand
TTTGTATTTGATCATTTCCAGGAGATTTCCAATTGTGAGCTTTAAACAAATATGAAGTAATTTCCATAATTATTATTATTATTTCATTCTACATATGTGTGAAGTACAATTGATATAATGACTGAATAAATGAAGGAATAAACATGTGTGGTTACAAGACTTTTTGCTTCTGCAGTGGTGTAGTTGAGGCATTTCCCCTTGTGAGCTGATGCATGGTGTGGCTTGATAGTTGGTTACTGATGTTTTGGGACGGCCTATCAGTCCTATCTTGAAGGGTTAGGCAGTCCAAGAAGAGGGATCTATATTTGTCGCAAACGTCCAAGAAGAGTGGATAGTATCCATTAATTTAACTAAATGTTTCTGTCATTTAATGTTACTTTTTCTAACAGGTGCTACTGCAGCTGATGCTTTGGCAAGTGGTTACAGAACTATTCTCATTGACGACTGTAGCCGTGGTGTTGATCTGAAGGATATTGAAAAAACTAAAAACATTGTCACAAGTAACAATGGTGTTATCGTTGACTCTTCTCAGGTAGGTTTGTGACCCAGCATATTGTAGTATTTGATCACCCTTGTGTCTTTACTGTTAGATATAGCATTAGTACATGTGAGACTGGTGTTTTTGTGGTGGTGAATGTGAAATTTATGGTCTTGTATTGAAATAGTTTTGCCCTGAAGCTGAGGGCAGTAGGTTCCTCTGAAATGCCATAGGTTCATCAGAAACGTTTGTGACAGTCTATGAAAATTCATGTCGTCACAGCCTACAAGACCAAACTTCAGCATTATTACAGGCTGTCTGCTTTGAGGTGTACAAAGAGCATTAGCCAAATGTATGAAATCCTTTTTTTTAATGCTCATACGAGTCTTCACAGTGCTGTTGAAAAATTGAAAGTAATGGGTAGGGTACTCAGGAATGAAGTTACAATTAAATTTCATCTCATAATTTTTATGCTAGGTTGTGAGTAGACTAACTGATCTGCAAATATTTTGGAATTTTATTTATTAAATTTGTTGCTGTAAAATTTTATATTGACTTTTTGCATTATTTGTGTTCAAAAATATTCTTTTCTATTCTGTTCAGCTTGATACATATAACTTAATTGCTTAGTCTTACCTCCTTTCCCAACTGCCCATCGTAATATCATTTTAAATTGTCTGTACTTGTCCTTCTTATGAAGTCCATTATCAGGATAATAATTAGTTACTAGAAAAAACCCCCATCATATGAAGGGGTAACATAATATTCGCAGCTAATCCATGGTGTCAATAGCTGTTACTTGCATGGATAACCATTAGTTTATCTGTTTGTATATATTATAGCCCTGTAGATATACTATGGCATCCCAGTCATAGTTGCGTACATTTTAATGGCAAAGTATGATGCTGCAGTACCAACCAAAGCATAGGTACCTCTTGACTGCATCATCAGTGCCACTGGCATTAAGTATAATCAACTATAAGAATAAACTAAAGCACTTACATACCAAGTGCTTCATGGAAGGTAGATCTGTGTTATTTCTAATGCACATTTTATTATCACTTTTGTAGGTGAAGGCAATGGTTGAGGGTCGTGATAGAAGACCTGAATTAGGTTACAAACTGGCTACGGAGCTGAAGAACATTGTGTCTGGAAAATCCAATTAGAAATTGTTTTCTGGTAGTGAAAGCTCACGGTACTTAATCATGTTCTCACATTACACTGACATAGTACTTACACGAGTATGCTTATTCCTTCAGGTAAATGTTTGGGTTCTGAGCTCGAGCAGATAAAATGTCTTATCTTTGATAACCACACTGAATATAAGCCTTACAGTTTTGTACCCCAAGGGTGGAAGACTTAACATCCCATCTGTCATCAATGTGTATTACATCTGATGCCTCAGAGAATATTTTCCACCAATGGATTATTAGTTGTGTTATATCAGCATTTACAATGCTAAATTTAGTCATTGGAATTATGAACATTTATGTTCAGTTCTTGGCATGGGCAATAGATTTTTCTGTCCTGGGTAGTGTTCACACTGGCTGTGGGACTCACCCAGCCACTTAGTGAGCAGGTGCTGGAGCCAGGTAGGTAGCGGCAGGAGCACATAGCTGCATAGGTAAGAATACATGCATCAGTGTCTCAACTCCCCCATGTGCCTTCATGGTGTGGTTCTTATTTAATCACAGGGACAAATTTATCAATAGTGTTCTACTTAACGTGGTCATGCATCATCCTTTTCAATATTAGAATTGACATATTGCCAGAGGTGAATGCTGGTCTAGGGGTCATATCTTATCTCCCTTTTCATGGTGTTGTGTGTGTGAAAGGATGGTTTTGGATATGGGTTAAACAGTGAATCCACCTGCTTTCTTGCTCAAAATAAAAATTTGTGGCGTATGAGATGACTCATGCACGGATCTGATCCCATGCAAAATACAGAGCTCTTAGTGTGTGGAGAAGAGAGAACATTGCTTCTGTTTTAATGGTCTGGTGGCTCTGCACTAGATACTAGCCAGGCTGGAGCATTCACCACTGCATTTTGCAGGTACTACAATACACAGTCTTCTTCCTTTTGTAGCGCTGTTCCTAAATGTATTCTTCCTCCTGCTTACTGTCTTTGTTTCTGTTGGGGGGGGGGGGGGTTTTTTTTGCTTTATTGTGTAATGTGCAAGATCTGTTAGTTATGAAAGTCATAATTTGGTGGTAGTTTCTTCATTCCCTGTGCTACTGCAGAGAGTGCAACCTGCTGTTTGTCTTATGAAACAGTTCCTGCTGATACAGTGTTATAAAATAGCTATACCTATACAAGCCTGTACAGGCCTTTATGGCTCCGGGAGGTTAAGGCAGCCAGAATTCCTAGACCGTTTGCACATGAAGGTGGTGATGTCAGCCCTACACACTGGCTGCCTCCACCCCCAGGAAATATTCCTGGTACTCATTTCTGTTAGCAGCTGAGTGAACCCCAGGCCATAGTACGGCCAGAAGGATAATATCAGTGAAAAATAATGTTATATAATATGTGACATAAATTGTCATGTGTTGGTATTTGACTGGTTGTTACATGAATTCATTTTTAATGGGAAATAAATTGTGTGTGTCAAATGAGATCACACATGAAATGAGAAAGTATTCCTGTTCACATAATGCAGATATGCATGTGTCTCAGTGAAAAGAAAATTCATCAAGCTTGTGGAATTGTGCTATTATAATACTGTTATTTTGTTAACCTTTGTCAGATGGGAATAAGGGATTTTAAATTTGTAGTGTAATGGGGAGAGTGACCACATTTGAACACAGAGAGGAGCATGCTGTTCTTACAAGATCTACAGAAATTTTCACTGTTCATCCAGATGGACTGTGTGCATATGGTACTACAGTAGTGCAGTGCATGGCCAATGAAGTTCTAACAGTTACATCATGGTTATTTACATGTCATTTCAATACACATTATGTCAGGATCACTGACATGCTTTCACATCTTTGGAACTCACTTTTGTATGTGTGTTATTTTAATCTGCTCATTAACTGGACATGTTTTATACAGGGAAAGAAGTAAGAAATTTAATTTTACTCCGATGTTTAACATGTAATTTAAAATTGAATTAACTTTAGCTGAGTGTTCTTTGTGTTTGGTTAATCTGGAGACTGATGGAATGAGTTGTCAGTACAAAACTGTTTATGGAGGTTAAAAATTTAGAATATAATAGATGACAGTACTCAAGATTAATTCTTCTGGGGTGTGATGCCACACAGTTTGGGCAATACTTATTGTACCCGTGTGATGAAGGAACTTGCTGTCTTTATGTTCCATTTTTCTGCCTTGAAGGTGAAGGCAGCAGGTTCTGATACCCGTCTTGGAAACTACATGAAACAGCACCCCAAAGGAACTTTTATCTTGTAATGTACTGTTGATTGTGACATTTTGATTAGATTTGTGATTAAAATATTGAAGCACAAGCTGTTAAGTACAAAAACCAAATAAAATTGATTCTTGAAAGTTGTACTTATATACAAATTTGTTTCTCAAATGCTACAAGGAGGCATTGCAAATAGAATGCACAGCATTATATATCGAAACATAATGTCATACGCATCACAACATAAAATTTAACGGAAGCCAGTAATCTCTTCCTGTTTGGACAGTGAAACCCAGCGTATAATTATCCAGATGTAATGAACATTATTCAAGATTTTTTTTTTGTTTCAGTATTACTACAAACTAGAAACTAGTTTAATTTCATTTACTTTTATGAATGCCAGTATTTTATGGCAATTAATCAGTCTTACAACTTTGAAACTGTACTTGATTTTCCACCATTTTATCTGAAACTCTTTCGTTTCTTTCTTTCTTTCTTTAGGACATTCATGTTTTTAATATATGCCTGAATTTTGTGTGTGCTGTAAGTCTTGCCTTGGAGAAAGATTCTTTTTGTGCATTAGGAGACAATTTATGATTGACAGTGTGTGTTATGTGTCTTCATGCCATATCTGTGAAAATATGTAATTTCAGTGTACTTAAAGCATTTTATGTCTGAAGGGTTAAGCTGTAATTAAATCACTGTGTAACATAACACAACTGCACAAGATGGTGGACAGGAATGAAGGAGCTGAGGGACGAAGATACAAGCGAAATGGTTCCGCATTAAATATCAAAAGACCTTTCCGCAAGTAACATAAAAGGTTCAGCACTGATTTAAACTAATAAACGTGTCTGAAAACGCACTGTTCTTACCACATAACACAGGTGGATACACTGTAGGTTTTTTTACTTGTCTTATTCATCCCATGCTTTTGAAAAAGTTAAAATTTCATGATGTGGTTAATACCACGTTTTCAAGACAGTCTCAGGATAGTATTTTAAAATAGAGTATTACTACCTTCGTGTGAATTCTTACCTATTAATTGTTCATGACAATGTTTACATATAATCTTTGCAGCTTTTCACTTCGTCGTTAACCTTCATCATCCTACATGACCATGTGCTGGTCTCTAAAGTGTACTGGCGAATGGCCTAGCATGCTGTGTGTTTTACTTGGTAACACACTGTAGGAAACTCATGAAAGTAGATGTTATTTGTTACATACCTGTTTATTGCGATGATTGGAGCTTCTAACATTAAAACTCTTAATTTATATAATTTATTTATAAATTGCCATATTTTGGAAATTTAATAATATGTGTTAAGTGCGGAAAACTCCAGCCAGCATGAGAGACGCTCGGTACTTCCATCTGTCCATTAAAGATTAAATAACATCGGAATTACTGAGTCCAGCACAGTTTGTTGTTAAGTACAAGTTATTTGTCGTTTTCGCAACTGGTCATCACCATTTTGGATGTAAATGGAATTCCATTTTGTTGGGACTTGGACCTCAAGAAGTGAATTCCATTGTCCAGAGACTGTAACTTAGAGTTACTACAGAATATTTACTCAGGTTAAGTGTATACATTACTGTGGATGCAACTTTTATATTTGATTTTGTGTTTTAAGTGCCTAGTTTTATTTTTGATTTTAAAGTATTTACTAAAAGAGATGACTGTTGCCTTTATGTACTGGCATGTTTGTTTACATTGTTATGCTGATTTAATAGTTTTTGTTTATTACAGTCAGTGATACTTAGTGAAGAATTTACTGCATTGGAAGTAGTAGTAGTAGTAGTAGTAGTACCATTAACTAGAAGTTAATTGTGACCTATTCTGATGACACAAAACCCTCAACCCTGACTAATCACATTACAGTTAGTATATAATAACAAGGAACATCTCTCTCTCCTTCCCTGTCTCCCCCCTTAGGTTTCTATACACCGTGTAGTATTAAATAACACAGTGTACAGTGCACCATCTATCAGCACAGAAGAAATGCTTCACAAATTGCTGTACAGGGTGAAAGTTGTTTGATATTTGTATTCTATTTTCCTGTAGCTTGTGCAGACTTTGTTTGTTACTAATATGTATATCCAACTATGCAGTTTGGAATGTTTTTTGTTTTAAGAATAAATAGTAGTGTGTTAGGGTGGTAGATTTCTATTCCATAATTATCAGCAAATGAGCAAATAATAGCTGAAGAGTGGTCAATCTACTGAATTTAGTTGTTCTTGGCCCACAACTTTTGAATCTGCTGTTCAACTGGTTATTGTATGAAGAATGAATGTATTACTCCTTTCAGGTTGTGCAGCGACATCTTCCTTTTGTTCTGAGTTGGTATACTGTAAGATTGCTTCTTGCTTTAGATACTGCCGATTTAAGGCTGATATTTATGTTCTCTTTGTGAAATACAGGAGTGCAGAGATTCAGTACAAAGGGTTTTCAGTAACAACTGAGAATTCCTATTGTTCCTTAAATATAGATGTTTAACAAAACAAGGGATATTAACAGATGCTGTAGTTATCCGCATAATCCCCAGATTGACTGAAGTATTTGTTCTGGTGACATACAAATGGGTTGATTTCAACAGTGAAAAAACTGTGGGCTCAGGGTTTGCACTTGTTGACACATCTTGGCTTTCATTATGTCAGTTTGAGGAGTTTTTTCCCTTTCACTGGTGCCTTGTGGTACAGGAATTGAAGAAGGAAAATATAATGTGCTTCCCAAAACTACGTTGGCAACAGCTTCTTGCAGACTGCTGGGAACACATTGCCTATCACCATACAGCCCAGACCATGAACCTAGGATTTTCCACTTCTGTATGTCACTGATGAACCATTTTGAAGTAAAACATTTCTGACATCATGATGAAATGAAAGCTGAGGTGAATCAGGTGTGTGTGTGAAGACTTAGATTTTATTTCTTGCCTGCACATTGCCAATGTGTTGTTTGTTCTGGGACAAGTATCTCAGCTGGTCTGTTAATGCATATTGTTTCGAGTGTGTATATTGCACAGCAACAAATATAACAGTTATATGCTCAGATGATTGGAAGCTTTTGTGATGACTGAATATAGTAGTATTTTTGAGCCAGGGAACAAATGTTTATTGTTTCAAAAACTCCCTGATTATGAGTGATGTGACTTATGATGGAGGCAGAGACTGTATCCAAAATGTAAGTTCATTCCACAGTGACTTGGCTGGTTGTCTGTGAGGACGTCCATGTATATTTGTAAGTTGTTGTTGTTGTTGTTAATGATGTGCTGATGGATTTTTATGTCATTTGGACTGGGCATTTCATATTGAACAGGCATTCATGTGTTCTAATTGCCTTATCCCTTCCGTTGTTGCAAGATGTTAGTGTTTGTTACATGCATTTAATGTATGTATGTTTACCTCGTTGGATACAGTACTTCTTTTTGAGGAAGAAAAGCATGTACTATTCAGAGTTACTATTAAAATATATACTTTATGTTCATTCTTTGCATTTTTATTAACTAATTCCAGACACTAATTCAATAAAATGCACAAAATTCTTTCTTAGATAGAAGTGTTCAGTGTGATATAATATAAATATCTAAGGAAAAATTTTGTGCATTTTGTTGGTTTAGTGTCCTGAATTTAAAAGATATTTTTGGAACCAGGCTGAAATTAGGATGATTTAACGAAAATCTTAACTCTTGAGTGGGATTTTTAGCACTGATCCAGCGTGTGAATGATAATATCAGCCCGGAAGAACACCACAACATTTACCCAGGTATTTAATATTGTGTAAATGCATTAGTTACTAGTAACCACTGTCATTCCTGCTAGTTTTCATAAATTAAGGAACATCAGAAGTATATATTTGAAGGTAAACTAGAATATGCAATGTAATGTTTGCTGCATTTCCATAACAGCTTAAAGAATTTGCAAAATGTTGTTAAAATATATCCAAAAGACACATCAGAAATCATTGTATATACTGACAGCACTGTGATACTACAGCAGTTCAGTATAGTGCAAAAAGTAATGCTAATTTGCACTGGAATTAGTATGAGTGGCCTTCATAAGCCTGAGTGTCCATATTGTACTGTGATATACCAAAACTACAATAAAGGGTAAAAAACTTCAATGGCTGCTTGTTTTGTTCATGTTTATTTACTGTGTTCTTGTGTTTACAGGATTCTTTAATCTTTTCCACATGGAGTTATTATTGGAGCTAATTTAGAAAACTGAAATGCCAGAGGGAGTATGTGCATCTTTCTTTTTTGTCTCACCCCCTTTCTACTTATTCATTGTAGGTGTAGAGGATTGGTTTTGCATCTGATCACGTGTATACACTTGGTAGGAATCCTCTGGATGAGGGATTCACCCATTGTTGAGACCCCTACCTGACAACACACAACATCCATAAGAGACAGTCAACCATGCCCCCAGTGGGATTCAAACCCATAATCCCAACAAGTGAGTGGCTGCAGACCTATGCCTTAAGACTGCATGGCCACCCGGATCAGCTGAATATGCATAAGTGAACTTATCTTACTTGAGGTACCCTAACCTTACTTGTCAAAGGGTACATATCTGTTTCTCTTGTGTGTGTAGCTTGAGATCTAAGTGTGAATTCTCATTCTTAGTTGGGTATTTTGTGCTATAGGAATGAATGAAGAAAGACATCCCCCCACACAAAGACAACGAAATAAGAGTGGAATGAGGGAATTTATTAAAAAAGAATTCTAGGTAAACTGTAATGTGAACTGGATTGTCATGACTGAGCCTGAGGTCTAAGGTTACTATTTCTGTGACCTTGACACTTTTGAATTTTTGTTTTAAAAGAACATATTTACTAATTGTTACATTTATGTGTAGTGAGATGCACATAAACTGATCTTCTGCAAAAACGTACTTAAAAAAACTAGGTAAGTTACGTCTTTGTGGCAAACAATTACAAAGGGTCAATTTCTGAGCAACTTTGGTGCATGTACAAATGAAAATTTCATGTGCATTTTCTTTTTTTATAACACTTAAGACTTGCAGACCGGTTCTGGGCGCCACCAAGCTACTATTTCGTGGGTATCAATAGCCCTTTTCGCGGTGTGTGTAGTCGACCTGACATTCATATAATATCGAGGTTAAGAATATGTGGATCTATGCCTTTATTCCCCCCATATGTCATCATGGCATGCGCTGGAACATCTGTTCACATTTGGATCGGTATGAAGTCGCACCAACCCAAGGATGAGTGATGAGTTATGCTTGGTGTTGAGTAGGACCAGAGTTCAAATTTGTATCAGAACAATGGCTATCATTAGCCTGCAAAGTTTACGTGCATTTTCCATCCGAACAGCGAAGTGCTGTTATTGTACCTCAGATTAGGCTACGGCTATTTCCTGTCACATTCTTTCCATTTCGTTGGCCATTACCACACTACTTACGCTGTGTCGCTAAATAATTGCTGATTCAAAATTTGTGGCACATGGTACTTGACTGTTGGGGGCGTGGGTTTGTGGTATGGTGCGTTTTTTTTTACGAGTTTCATTTACCATGGCCAACCTCGGTCAAACGGCATCTCTAAATGTACTGAGACGATTTCAAAGATAATCAAAGCGATAATGGCGATGTAGTGGGAACTAGTGTAGAGTTTTGAAGTGAAAAATGTACAAGCACATTCTTAAGGTGCGTCGTTAGTAGCAGCTAAGACATTGCGCGGAAAGTATTTTTTTTTTTTTGCAGCTTTCCTGCAGCTTATCACGAGTGTTGTAGTCGTGTACAAGGTTAATGAATATACCAACGTTATCTGTTGACGTTTACATTGTGAAGGCCATTTTTTGTATGTAAATGCGCAAATGTATGTAATTGAACAGTCACATTTACCCTTGACTGTAAAGAAGTTAAGTTTAAGATATGTTGGAAGTATACTACTGAGGGTGGCATCCTACTATCAAAATTTGTCCGAGGCTTTCTGAACTGCATTGAGTGAGTAATTGCTCGTGTGATTACCAGTCGGTATTAAGTGCTGCATTTGGCTGTATTTGTTAGTGGTTTGTGTTCTTGGGTGAACTGGTTTAAATTAGTGGTAACCGAAAAACGAATGAACTAACTGCATACGACTGTTGACGATTCTTCAGTATGTATAGTAATATCAGTGAATTACTGATATTTGACGAAGCATGTCATGTGCATATCTAAGGAATCCAGGAGAGTCCCATGACAGACAGGACGGAGCAGGTTAGAGGTGACAGCGTGGAAATTGCATGGTTGATAAAGTTGTATAATTGCTTTTCTGCTATGAAGCTAATGAATTTGTTATGTGATGCACGAATGGTTTTAACCATGCGAAATTGAACGCCTAGGGCTTGATCTCGGTGGAGGGTAGGATTTTGAAGTCACGAGATTTTTTGTACCTTAATAATCGCGTAGACGGAGTTTTGGTCGAGGATATATAAACCACAGACTTCCAGTGTGTTTTATTTTCCCATGAATATGATTCTACAACAGTATGAAAATATGAATTACACTGTGTATATACACATTCAAGAGCCGGGATAGTATATAGTTAATGTAATGACTAGGCTATGGACTGGATGTCCAAGGAACTGTGGTTCATTCCTTATGGACATGAGATTTATCTCATCTCTGAAGTATCCAGACTGGTTCTGAATCCATCCTACCCTCCTGTTAAATGGGTAATCTAGGGTTCTTTTTCCCAGAGGTAAAGCAGGTAGGGAATGAAGGTGAACATTCACTCCCATGTGGTCCCAAGGTTTAAGAATGCCCTGATTCCCCTGTTTGCCTTTGTGAATGTTTAGTTTAACAGTATCATGGGCATGCCACCAGAAGTGGAGTTGGATGGGTAGGGTGGGAGGAGCTCTGTACTCACTGTATCCTGGAAGCATTAGTCCACTTCTGTGCACTGTAGGTGAACAAAATGAGACATAAATGATATCTGTGTAGTGTCCACGGGCAGTGTAATGTGCATGTACTTAGTTATCCTCTTATCCTGATTTGTCCTGTGTTGTGTGCCTGTAAGACTAGGAGAACAGTACACGCTCCCATTCCTCGGAACATCATATTATTTAAGAACTTTGAAGAGTTCTGTTAAGACATTGGTCCATGAATTGCAGTTTCCTTTTCAGTGACTGCCTGGAATGGCAAATTTCCTTTCGAGTATGAGACGTGAATTTTTGCTGTCAGGGTGCATTAAGTTAAATGTTATGTGTTATATATAAGAAAACTCTCATTTGCAAAGATTAAATTGCATCAGTGATCAGTGAATGAAGATTACAGAACACTGATGGAGTGTTAGTGACTGGGGAGAACTGAAGTGTTTGGAGAAAAGCATGTTCTAGTGCCACCTTGTTAACTATAAACCCCATATGGATTGGGCTCTGATCGTACTCTGGCCTCCATGGTGCGGCTGGTGACTAACTGAGCCACGCTATGGTCACCAGGGTATGTAGGCAGTCTGCGTGGATTGGTTTGCACTATCTGATCAGCACGCATATGAGACTTAAGTAAATGCCATTGCAAATGAAATGGCCATTAACAGTTTCCCATACCTACAATCAAAGGTAACCACTAAATATCAGTGCTGAGTTTGTGTGCTTTCAGAGATAAACAGTTCTCTGGCACAGCCATTGTTGAGGTGGGATTTTTAGAAACCTAAAAGTGGACATTCAACTAACAATAATAATTACTTGAACACAGTGGGTATTCTGACAACTAGGTGAATGGTGACCTCATGCTTGAGATTTGTTGAGCCCTGGTGTACATAGTTGGATGTGTGACACCTTCAGGTCTTTACTGCAGAAACTCGCCAAATGTATTTTGACTAAATCCTCCTTTTCTTGCGAGAACACCAAGAACCAAAACATTCAATCATTGATACATGTGTGCGTGTATGCTGTTCGAAACACGCAATTCTTTTTGGTAACTGAGGTAGGCATACTTTAGTAGGAATGGAAAACTTTTTTTTTAATTACACCTGATTTGGTTGTTGTATGACCTAAGCATTATATCTCTTTTATTGATATTATGAAGAAACACCATTGGACCCATTCTGAAGCAGCAAACGCATAGTTATATTTGTGTATGGTGGAATGTTTTAAATTAGAAGATGAGATACAAAAATATTATGGACCTTATTTAAAGCAAGTATCATTTTACTGTCATCTAGGACAGGGGTGCACCAATCCTGGATGTCTGCCTGCTTGGATGACTCAATTTTTGTGGTGGTGTCTATTATTTTCAGCAAAATTGTTGTAGTTTTTTTCCCATAAATTAAAAATTTGTATCAGTTTACATGAACCCCAGAAAGTGCATGATTATAATGAGTTTCAGAGGTCACTGCAACATTGTGGTTCCTCAGTATGGAACTGCTTTATGTCACCTTTCTGCTACTTAGAATTCTGAGGTGACTTCTAGATATTTGGAAAGTTTGTGGACCTTTGGTTATGGACTTTATTTAAAGTGTGTCTCATTACTGTCAGCTGGGGTGTGCTGTCATGTTTTGCAGTTCATGGTACCAACATTTTTGAGGAACTTGCTGGCCCCAAATTGAGGTTACCTTTGAGAGAATTTTATTTCTGGTAGTGGCAGTGGGATTTAACTTGAGGAAGCTAAATGAGCCAGAGGTTAGGGAACAGTATCAGGTTGAGATTAAAAACAGGTTTGCAGCTTTGGAGAACTCGGATGATGACGAGGACATAAATAGGAATTGGGAAAACATTAAAGAGAATATCCAAACCTCAGCGAAAGAGAGTGTGGGTTTGGATGAATTTAAGCAGAATAAACCCTGGTTTGATGAAGAATGTTTAGGTTTTTTGGATCA
>Ga0123353_10011108_pt1 | contig 12656 bp, 9 predicted proteins | sample TergutLab28metaG_3_FD_92763 | JGI IMG/M metagenome (GOLD analysis project Ga0123353, IMG submission 92763) | Labiotermes labralis P3 segment gut microbial communities from Petit-Saut dam, French Guiana - Lab288 P3 | ecosystem: Host-associated > Arthropoda: Insects > Digestive system > Gut ... | reverse complement strand
TTAATTGCAATTGGGTTGACACCCGGTGGCAGTAGTACAGTACACATTCACACACAAATAATACACAGAAAAACACAATGAAACAGAACTGATTCCAAATATTTTATAACGTGTTCGGAAGCGTCTACCATTGGTGCCTATCGTCGGCCGAATGAATCCAATCGCCAGACTGGTGTCCCTGACAGCAATTTTATTATTACACTGCCACCCACAACAAAATCTTCCAACTTGCCTCCAGCTATTACGTTTTCCGACCCAAAAAAACCATTAGATCTTTGCATTTAGATAAGTGAGGAAATCGTACAAGCAGAGGAGGCGGAGAACCAATGAGGTAAGAGATGCAGAATGGTTAGTGCAATTAATACTATAAATAGAGAAAGACCTAAAGCTGAGAGACATCTAGGTGAGTGAGAATAGGGCTAAGTCTGAGCCACGAACTGGAACCTAGACACAGTTCCGTCCGGTGTTGTGGAAGGTTTGACGGGCCATTCCTGCGGTTCCACGACGTTTATTATTAACAGCAGGGCAGAGATCCATGCGCTCCTGTGAATCGCACACATCAAAGCGAACAAGAAACTTGCGACGTCAGACCCGTATGCACGACACAACGAAAGTGTTCTGGGTCCAAAATATTATACCGCATTTTACAAATGCCAACTGAAGGAAACAGGAGAGCAAAAAGGAAAGACGGTGTAAGTATGAAAACAGGGCAGGAAGAGGCAGCGAAAAGAAATAAACAAAAAATGGAAGGCTGGAAGGAAGAGTGGAAAGGACAGGATGTGTTTTAGAACGGGATGTTGAAGAGACTAGTCTGAAGCAAGCAAGAAAAGTTACGGGAGGTTTGACAAAATTACACACAGCGGAGTTCCAGTTTATATTTTCGACAAACATCGTGGTGATGAAATAGAGGTGGGGGAGACTGGCAGGATATGTTACGTTTACAAGGGTGAGAGGAAATATGCAGACAAAATTTTAGTCAAAGACCTAAGCAGACCTAAAGGTAGAAGGGAAAAGAATACTACAACAAATCTACACAACATATGAAGGTACAGGGAAAACCTTTGGCCCTGGAGCTGGACATTTACAGTTTAGAACACCATTTACGTAAAAGTGAATATTTTATGAACCAAGAAGGGTAACATTAGGAAATACAAGACATTTTGTGGAGGAATAAACGAAGATGGTGAGAGAAAGTATAAAAAATAATTACATTTATTTGTTGAATAAATATATAAAAAGAGTACTCTGGGGAGTAGCGATACGTCTGTCCTATATATATAGGATGCATGGTGCCTAAAGGTTAATCTGAGCAGAGAAACCAGCGGTCGGAATTTGTGCACGTGGCAATGAACAACGTTACTGCCGACATGTATCGGCCCGTGCTCTCGGACTGCGTCACGGGAACAATTCATATAAAACACTGGGAATCAGTGCTGGCTTCAAATTCCCCACTTTCAATTCCGAACTGTGTATATGAACTACCTCCTTTTTGATAGCCGCTCGAGGGACGAAACAAGCCGCAAAATAACACTGTAAACCAATAAATCAAGGTTTAATGCAATCCTCTGGTGTACCGGTATGCTATTTTGTTAATTATCACTGTAAACGTGGGAGCGGTAATTATGAATACTTTCGAAAATACTAATGAACTTCAGGGTTCTGTAAGACATAGGGCATTTCTTGACCAGCTAAGGTATGATTAAGATCACATGTTTCAAATCTGTTTAATGGGGTAAGTTAGGAGAAGATGATAAAACTAATCAACGTGGACACACGTTTTAACTGTTTGGGCCCAAGGGCTTGGCGGGCAGAGGGGAATATTTCCCACATGTAATGCTGATCTTCGTGTCGCGCCATTTACCGACTACAATACAATCAATTTACTGGCAAAAACAAAGAATTCCGAGTTCCACAGAAATAATGAGCTAAGTTCTGGCGGCATTACACAATTTAGGGGACGCTACTGATCATCCAAAATCTGCCCCGTACGCGACAGATGAGCAGCGCATGTAGCACACACGCAGAATATGAGATATTCATAAAAACTTCAGGTGTAAGAAGAGAGATGTGGGGGAGGACGGTGAAACTAGCCTTGCAATGATTTCAACATTGTACGCACTTTGGCAAAACACATAAAAATTAAAGTTATGATGCCCGATTCATTGCGGTTGTTAGGGTTATGGATGGACAAAGCGCCCCATTCATGACAACGTATTTCCCATAAGAACATGACGCGTTTAATGGTAATGGTACTTCATACAACATTTTTATGATAACAATAAATCGCACTCCATTAATGCCATTCGCAGTACACACTGGGGGAGGGTGGGGGGGGGTGCTTCCAGCTTTGTACGATGGGATGACATTGACAAAGCTACACTTACGATCTTTATCTGCTGCCAAGCTGCACGCAGACAGCAACCGTCTTCAACGGACAAGAAAAGAAACGTGCATCACAGCAGCCAGTGTTCCGGTCGAAGCTCGAAATGCGTACTTCCAAAACGGAAGTCAGAAACATTACTATTTAAGCCCGTTTGAACGGACTGAACTTGACACTAAATACAGGGTGTTTCAGGGGGGATAGTAAATATTTTAGGAGGTGGAAGTATGGACTATTCCGAGTAAATAAGTTCATATAAACATGTGTCCAATTTTCAATGGGTGTGAAGATACAGCTGTTTGAAGTTGGCGCGTGCAGATCAGATTCTTGTCTGTGGGGATGGATGAAAAGCGAAGTCTACAAAGAAAAAGTAAACACAAGAGACGAATTGGTCGCTCGCATTACGAATAGTGCTGCCCTCATGAAGCAAGAACGGCAAGACGACCTCAAGAGAGCTACACGTACTGTTGCCAAGAGGGTTCAAAAGTGCATTGAAGTCTATGGTGGAATTTTTGAACACTTACTGTGAACTGTTGCAATTTATTGAGATAATTTACATAACCAATAAATGCAATCAATATGTCATATGTCTTTCCTTCATACGTTTTGTAAGGCTTTTTATGCGTAACATTCAAACAGCTGTATCTCCACACCCACTGAAAATGGGACACATGTTTGTATGAACTTATTTACTCGGAATAGTCCATACTACCTCCTAAAATATTTACTATTCCTTCTGAGACACCCTGTATATGTTACGCTAGTGCATGGGTGCACATAAACCGGAAGGGTCCTCAGAGTAGTCATGTCATCCATCTGGCGCCTGGAATTTTAAGTTGAGCCCTAGATTTTTGGAAAATTTCTGTACCCTTACGCAGCGACCATGTTCACACTTGCACCCAACCGGGAGAAAGACCCAAGGGGTGGGTGGTAAAAAAAGTGAATTAATTAAAACAATCAGGTGCGTGCGTGTGCATACTAGGAATGCGCACAAATTTGTTAAAGAAAATTACTTGAAAAATGATAAATTCGAGGAAATATAATCACGTGAGGATAACGTTCAAGAAGGATTTTGGGGTAAACAGGCTGTGAAGATGAGAGGTAGGTAGAATAGTCTGCAGATCATCTGCGAACGCAGTTTCGATTTTTTGGGGGGGGGGGGTCTACCACCACCGACAGACAACTACCTGCTGCGTAACGAGAGACGTTTCTTTCCATTAAGTCCGATAACCGCCGTGTATATCTATTAATTATTATAGCTGCATAAATAATACGTGGGCCCGGTAGCTCAGTCGGTATAGCGACTGAGCTACGGGCTCGACGGTCCGGGATCGAATCCCGGTGAGGACGAGATTTTCCGCCCGTTCAGACCGGCCCTGGGGCCCATCCAGCCTCCTGTAAAATGGGTGACGGGTCTTTTCCGAGGGTAAAGTGCGGCCGGGGCGTGCTGCTGACCACTCACCCCCTTCTAGTGCCGCGGTCATGGAAGAGTAGAGCTATACCTCTACCCACCCTCTGGGCCCTGCAACGGGATCACTTTGCCTTTACATAAATAACACGATCAGTTGTTACCTTATCTAGTACACAGAGTGGCGCAAAAATCACTTACGTCTAACAGGTTTCCTCTACCGTGAAGTAACTTGTGAATTACCTTGTACATGCATCATAATGCCACTCAACACTGTGAATATCACACATATACAGTGATCCTAATCAAACCCACAACCACAATAACCATCCTGTTTAGGGCACCTCGCAGTGCGGTACTTGGCACTCCAGGAGGTCGAGTCCAACTATAGCCCGAACATCGAACGTTCCGACTTTCTCGTGGGTTTACTCAGAATCCACAAAAATTCCAAGGTAGTATCGTAAAGTAGGCCACGACCCCCTGTCTTCTATTTACTTTTAGCATTTACTGCTCACCCAAAAAAAAATTCCAGGTTCCCACGGGGGCGAACATAAAAACTTTATACCTTCGGTGATGTAATACCATGTATCAACATCAAGATTTACGGAGGATAAGGCCGTCCCCTTATTCAGGGTACAAGGGTACGCTTGGAACCGAAGGCGGAGAGCGTACATTACTACAAAACATCGATAAATGTCTAACAGATTGCGCTCTGTCACAGCACGTAAGAAAGTATTCTTCAGTATTCATTAATAATTATACAGGATGTTCCATCAGTGTGGGAACACAACAAATAATGATGAAACAGTCTGTATTGATAGAGCGCGTTCAACGTGTCCACCGTTACGACTGACACTCAAAATGCAGATGAGCCCCGAACTCACCCAGTTGAATTTTCATCTGTGGGGGTCACTTGAAGGCGCTGGTCGACGCAGGGAAAATTTAGAGTGCTAAATGTCTGCAGAAGCACATCATCGACGCACGTACTAGCACAACTCCAATACCACGATGCGTGCAACTGCTGAACGAATACCCCAAATTTGTGTATCAATCACAGTCGCGGACACGATGAACACATTCTGCAAACACAAGTCACTTCCGCAATTTTTCCCTAGGGTACTAGTCTTATGGAACACCCTGTACAATTCGACTGTAACGCCAGGTCACAGCAATTTTCCCTGTGGACTCAAAGGAGGAATACAGGAGCACTAGACAAGGGGTAAGTGATCGGCTCCGCCCGATCCATCCCCGGGGAAAGAGCCATCCATACCCACTGAAAAACTACCTGGGTAGACTCCACAGCCTGTCCGGATATTTTGTAGGCAGCCTGTTGATAATCGAACTACGATCCTTCAGTCGCTCAGCACGTAACGTATTCATTATAATGACTGAGCTACCCCGGCTCCATAATTATTTATGACACGCGTCTGGTTTATAACAGGTTGTCAAAAATGAAATCTCTGTTATGGATGACTATCAGGATCGTGGTCAAGACCGGTGGGCCCAATGGTTACCTGCTAGAAGCTCGAGTAAACGAAACGTGGAGCACTGAGATGAAACAATCATACCGTGAGTGGGGTTCAAATGCGAGACCCCTGTGTTCCGGCAGCGAAAGAAAGGCGTGACTACTACGAAAACAAGCTATGAAGGTACTTGAGGAAAGACGCCGAGAAAGATGGAAGAAACAAAAGCAAACATAAGGCCATATGACCAAATGATTAAATTCAGAACTAAAACAAGAAGTCGAAATGAAACAAATTAAAATTAAAGAAACAAGAGTCAACGTTATTTGTGCAAAGTTAAATTATGCAAAGTCATATGAAATTGAAATGGAAAGAGTAACTTCGGAGTTGAGTGGAGAAGTCTGCCTTCTGTACAGCGGCAGTTACAACATTAGGTTCAACTTCCTGTTCTTGAGAGAAACAACATATCCGTAAAAACTAGCCAGATTTAGGCCTCTGATTCGTAAATGAGGGGGGAGAAATCGTGCAATGCCTATTAAAAGTTACAGCAAGCCACTCTAATGCAGATACAACCGTAGGCCGATTTCTATGCAAATCACAGAACCGTCATAAAATTTGTGTATCACATTAAACCAAGTTAGTCCACACAAGGGGGTGGCTAGGGGGTACGAACAATGAACAGGCCAATCACAACTCACAGTTTCTGTCAAACTGACGGACGCAGCGAGTTACTGACTGACCGACAGTAACAGGTACACGACGGGCAATGTGTGACGTAACACACAGGCGCGTTCGCGCGGCCATTGTTGCAGTGGAAAAGCTACTCAGTATTACGTATTATGAGTGTGTGTATGTAGCCTTAGGTATTCAGTATGCAAAGCGCATGCTCCGTACTATATTGTCATTGGTGGCCTGCCCCTCACTACAACATTTTTGCACATTATCTCATAAACAGCATGATTTTGAGGGGGGGGGATGCTATTGGACATAAAATGTGTATTTTGAGATTCTCTACTACTTTTTGTCTGCAACATTTCTCAATCTAAGAAGAACTAAGCGAGACATGATCAAAACTGTATACTGGTCTCCAGGTAACGTAAGGCTATTCTGGTAAGATTTTAATTAAAATTCTTTTTTTTTTGACAGACTTTCGAAAAATATTCAAATATCAAATTTCATGACAATCCGTCCAGTGGAAGCCGAGCTGTTCCTTGCCGACGGGCGGACTAACACAGGATTGAGTTAACACTCGCTTTTCGTAAAAATGTGAAAAGCCAGTACAAATTGAATAACCAACGAAATGGATGGCAGACATAAACAGTTGACAGGCACAGTGGCCCTATCCCTCCGTAGCAGTGACAAGCCAGTAGCACAGTGGCGTCACCCGCTGCAGGAGAATGGTGTCTCAGAATGCGATGTAACGGGAAAAAAGAGGCGAAAAAAACCAGTAAATTCTTATAATAAAACCAACTAGATACACTAATTTAACAGATTTATTTTTAGAATAAAACTATACATGTTTCGGACAGTTCCTCCGTCCATCATCACGAGTTTTTCACTGTACACAGCAATGGTATATGTCAAACAGGTTTGCTGACAGCTTGCGAGCAGGATCAGGACGGAACTATAGTTCAATCCTGATCCAAGATTTTGAAGTTCCTAGAATTCCTTTTTATAATAAAAACAACTAGATACACTAATTTCTCAAATTTATGCTTGCGAGCAGGAACAGGACGGAACTTTCGTCCTGATCCTGCTCGTAAGCTGTCAGCAAACCTGTATGACATATACCATCGCTGTGTGTACAGTGAAAAACTCCTGATGATGGACAGAGGAACTGTCAGAAACATGTAGGGGAGTTTTATTCCAAAAATAAGTCTGAGAAATTAGTGCATCTAGTTGGTCTTATTATAAGAATTTATCATGATGCACGGTCACCTGAACGTAAAAAACTAGTAACAAAAGCTAAAGGAATCAGAACCTCTGATGTTGCAAACTTGGCTCCCGCACGTCAAATACTCCACATCGCAATCTCCTATCTACGCGCCCACTTCACACGCCCACCCGCGACACGATACGGACACAGTACACCAGCGTTCATCTGCGGAGGTGTTTGGCCGCGACAAATCGCTAGCATAAGCTAGAACATTGGACTCTATCATGCGGGACAGCCTAACAGGAGCCAAGTGAGTACGTCCGCAGGCACAGCATATGAAGCTAGCGATAAACCGCAGCGCTGCTTTGTATGTGACCTACACAGTGCGGCGAAGCCTGAACTACCTAGTTCGTAATCCACGACTATTTTTAAACGGACCTGGACAGCAAGAAGTGTAATTTCACACATTAGCGCTTAAATATACAGTAGCACAAACGTTTAACTAGCGACTACAGGTGACTATCGTGCCAGACTATTCTGTAATGCATACTCTGTCGTTCCTCCATATTCTGTTCATAATTGCGTCGTGGTTAGTTTCTCGAATGTGCCTCTCTCCCACCTTCAAATGTAGCGGCCATGGTTGCAACAATTACTTGAACAACCAAAACAACATAAACTGACACCAACTGAGGATAAAACCTAATTAAGAACTGGACTTATTAAACTATGTACTACGCTTTGATCACAGGAAAAGATGGAAAGAGGAAGTAGAAAGAGATGTTCAAGTGCTGGGAGTGAGAAGATGGAGAGAGTTGGTGGCAGAAAGGAAAAAATGGAAGGACAGTGAATTACACACATGCACCACGGGTCAGAACATGTTGCCATAACACCGACTAAGTCCATGTCAACGGACACGATAGAACCATTCAAGTAATTTTAGCCGAGTGCTGTACAAGGCTCCCTGATGACGGATCCTTTGTGATCCGAAACATGTTGGAAAACATTTAAATATTTTATAATTTTAATTATATTTACGAATTATATATTTATGCATCAGTTGGATGATAAAGTGTTTGTCATTGATGCACGGGGCAAACGTGAAGAGAGTCTAGTAGCTTTTCTTCGCACCATGCAGTCACGTCGCCAAGGCTCGGTCGCCAGTATTTCGTCGATGAAGTCTGCAATATTACTAACTGAACAGAACCTTTACGTATCGTATCACATTATTTTGTGATAGTATGCGAGTAATGCCATGAATGGAATTCTACTACGGTGAGATATTTAAATTCTAGTGCTACGTGTTTGATTTGTGACCAATTAATTACAGTAGCATTAACGTTTAACAAGCGAGGACAGATTACAAGAGACCGTTTTAATCGAGCGGATGGGCTTAATTGAAAATACACACAGCACACGTGTCCCAAAAACTCAGCCGTGCTTGTTCCGTGATCAATTATCTTTACACGTGCATAACATGTTTTGGGGGGTCTCTCATTTTTCATACTACGAAGGGAACATGGCTACACATTCAATACAGTACATCAAAATCGTTAATTATGTTACTATAATAATAAGTGTAATATGATCTCAGAGATAAAAATAATCATACCGGTATGGACATGGCAGGCAACAAACACGAGAAGGGCAATAACGCAACCAGCCTTTAAACTCTGGTGGTTATCACAAGTACCGCCTGGTTCAACATTCACAAATTCTACGCTATACACAAACAATGCATCCGTGCTTACTGTATCGCACTCATAGGAAAGGCCATCACTTCTTCATACATCATTATATTGTTGGTTTGTTGGTGCTGTCGTAAAACTGCGAAAAGCGACAGGCACCTTCCTCCCGTCTGTTGTCCATCTGACACAACTCCCCCCCCCCCCAATTGGACGAATTTTCATGAGATTTGATATTTGAGTATCATTCTAAAAACCTGTCGAAAAAATTTCAAGTTTCATTAAAATCTTACATGAATAACAGGTACTTTACATGAAGATCTATGGATATTTGTGATAACATCTAGACGAAATATCCCTACAATGAAAAAAGTTTCAATCATAGGTTGTAGGAAAAATCAAAACACACATTTTATATTAAAAAAAGTTTCATTCAGGAAGTCGTGTCTTTTACGAGATAATGTGGAAAAACATGGTAGGGCCTGACAGACAACACATGATAGTAAAATGCCACGCATGCGCCTTGAATGCTGGATAACTAAGGCTACAGACACGTACTGGGAATATGTAAAGCTTATTCCTTTTCCACGTCAACAATGGTCACGCGAACGCGCCTCAGTGTTACGTTATACGTACATTGTCTGCCTTGTTGCGTCTTAAAACCGAGATGTAGTGAGTTTACTGCGCGGTACGAACTGATCCTTCAACTATAATCCAGGTTAAACTCAGACTTTAAGGAGCATAACATACTCGTATTCTGGCTGAAACGGTGACATTGCACAGGTGGACTCTCCGCTTGCCGATTGCACCATCTTTGAATAAAGTACCCCAATAAGATGTCTTTGTGGGCCGGATAGCTCAGTCGGTGCAGCGACTGACTACGGACTGGACGGTACGGGATCGAATCCCGGTGGGGACGAGATTTTCCGCCCGTCCAGACAGGCCCTGGGGCCCACCCAGCCTCCTGTAAAATGGGTACCGGGTCTTTCCCGGGGGTAAAGTGCGGACGGGGCGTGCTGCTGACCACTCACCCCCTTCTAGTGCCGCGGTTATGGAAGAGTACAGCTATACCTCTACCCACCCTCTGGGCCACACCGGGCCTGTAACGGGATCACTTTACTTTTTTTTAATAAGATGTCTTTGGGCACAATGGGTCAAACCCGGTGATATGCACCGAAGACCGTTACCAAAGTATGCTACTGTTAACTGTGTGAGTCAGAGAAAAGTTTACGAACGGGTAGAAACGTTCAAATTCGGAAGAACAAGTGAGTCTGTTGAAACTCCCGGTTCCCTACAAAAAATAAAATTCATGGATTGTCCGCCTTGCAAAAAAAAATCTTTCTCGCCCTATTATGGGATATGAAGCATATTATTTTGGAAAATTATTAACAACAATGACAAACTGCCAACAGTGCAACATACCCTATTGTTCAAGACAAACTGAAACCTGAAACCACTGAAATTCGCAACAAAAGAAGAGGACTGCTATCAAAAACTGTTCGCTTGCACCATTACAATGCTAGACTGCCTGCTGCAGCTGCAAAACTCCGAAACCTCAAATTTGGGGTTCTGCCACATCCAAACCTCGCACCAGGCGACTTTTATGCCTTCGGACCGACCATTACATGGTCTCCGGTTTGGCAGTGATGAAGAAGTGAACGAAGCGGTGCACACATGGACTCTGGAACATCCTAAAACGTGCTTCTCCGATGGAATCAGGAAGCTTACGGACCGCTAGATAAAGTGTCTGCAGCTGCTGGGAGACTTATGTTGAAAAACGATGCAGCTGTTACGTACACTTTCTCACTTTCTTTGTGGTGAGTAACAGATCTTGTGTACACTTTTCGATTTTCCTACATAGTTAGGAGATATTTCGTACTCTTATCTAGTTGAGACATCAATAAGCCGAAATGAGTTTAAGGAAAGAATCGCTGAGACGTATTACGGGAACGCATTTTGTCAGCAGTTACGATACTTTTCAAAACAGGATAATTTGGTCATATAAGAGAAAAGTTCCGATATCTGTGGCGGGCTGGTTCGAAAGGGGAACTCTTGCTCTGATAGCAGACCACACACAAGGTTTCATGACTCGTGTGTGTGTGTGTGTGTACATTCACAAACCTTGACTGTGTGAACACAAACAATAATACAGATGTGTGACTATCACAACAACCCGAAAAGTTATTCTGCTGTAAATCTAGCTGTACTTGTATCCCTCAAAGAACTTAACGCCATGCCTTTACAAAATCTGAAGTCAATGCCGTACAATTCCAATCAACACCCACAATTTCGATAGACAACTTTCCAACTGATTCGCTGGTGTTTGCATGCGTAACCGACATCACGTTTTCCGCGGAATAAGCACGTTATGTGACTTCATTCGGCAAAGCTCCAGACCGCAATACCGACTGAAGGAAACATGTCACTGACGTTTGCTGTTACTCGCCTTTGGCTGACTACCAGTTATCCACATTAATTAGTAACAATTATGTAGTATTTCACAAATTGTATTATTTATGTAATATGTATGTATGTATGTATGAATACATGCATGTATGTATGTAGGCATGTGTGTGTATGTATGTATGTACATATATATATATATATGTATGTAATTATGTATATATGTATGTGTTTGAATTATGTATGCAATTATATATGTATGCATGTAATTATGCATATATATATATACATACATATGTGTCTATGTATGTATGTATGCGTGCACGTGTGTATGTATATATGTAATTATATACGTGCGTATGTATGCATACCTGTACGCATGGAAGCATGTATGTACGTATGTAAGTATGGTTTTGTGTGTGTGTGTGTATGCACGTTCCCTTGCTTGTGCACATGCGTGCAGTCACACTAAGTTACGACTGCGGCAGTGTCTGTCCAATTTTTCAAACGTCTGCTAGCCAATTTGTTTCCGGTGTGTGCAGTGGTCAGCAGGCAGGCGACACACTGCCATATCTACCGAGTTCTGCCGAACCGCAACGGCCTTTACAGAAAGGCAAGGGCGAGCTATACATCAATCGTATGTCAATGACTGTACTTGGGACCGTGGGAGGAGGCAGACCACAAACAGGGATATCTAACAGAGCGCGATACACTTAGGAACAGTGGTTTTTTTTTAATTCTTTACTTGTATCAGACAAACTGCGAATGCACTGCAAATAATAATAATAATACTAATAATAATAATTATTATTATTATTATTAACTGCAATTGGGTTGTCACCCGGTGGCAGTGGTTATTTTACATGTATACAAAATATAAAATTGGATACAAAATATGAAATTGGACACAAAATATGAAATTGGATACAAAATATATAATTTAAATGTTTCTTAGTGCCATAATACTCTGACATTTAACTCAGTAAATAACGTATTCGTAATTTTATCATAGTAATCCATTAAAATAATATATGACCTTGACAAATGAAACATATAAACGAAATAAAACACCGATTACATAAATTTTACTTATTTAAGACAAAATACTGGTAGGAAGCCTATTTGAGACAAGGTACATTGACAATACAGAAATCAATGACATTGGTGTCCCACCCACCTCAGAATTTCGTATGAATGACGTGTTACTGACAACAGGGATGTAACATTTAAAGTTATACCCAGTTTCATTATTATTATTATTATTATTATTATTCTCCTTCTCCTCCTCCTCCTCATCATCATCCTCCTCCTCCTCCTCCTCCTCCTCCTTCTTCTTCTTCTTCTTCTTCTTCTTCTTCTTCTTCTCCTCCTCCTCCTCCTTCTTCTTCTTCTTCTTCTCCTCCTCCTTCTTCTTCTTCTCCTCCTCCTCCTTCTTCTTCTTCTT
>Ga0123353_10011107_pt1 | contig 12657 bp, 12 predicted proteins | sample TergutLab28metaG_3_FD_92763 | JGI IMG/M metagenome (GOLD analysis project Ga0123353, IMG submission 92763) | Labiotermes labralis P3 segment gut microbial communities from Petit-Saut dam, French Guiana - Lab288 P3 | ecosystem: Host-associated > Arthropoda: Insects > Digestive system > Gut ... | reverse complement strand
CCCTGGGCGTCCGCGCGCAGGATGATGACGTCGCCGGCGCCGTAGCCGCCCGCGGGCCCGGGGCGGGAGTACAGCGTCAGATCGTTGTGCCGGAACGCCGGGTTCATGGAATCCCCGTGCACGATGGCGACCCCGAGCAGCAGGCCGAACAGGATCAGGGTACAGGCCAGCGTGGCGCCCGCGCTGATAATCAGGCGCCGCAGGCTGCCGCGGCGGACCAGGGACCGCCCCTTCTCCCGCAGCACCTCGGTGGGGGTGAGCTGCATATCCATTTTTTCCACCTGCCGCCCCCTCAACCGTATGTATAGACCGGCGGCAGGCTCTCCGCGCCGCCCTGCCAGGCGTAGGCCGGTGCCTGCGGGACCGCCTGCTGCGCCCAGGGGTCATACGCCTGCGGGACAGGCTGCTGTGCCCAAGGGTTGTACGGCTGCGGGGCGGATTCCTGTACCCAGGGCTCCTGAGGCCCGTAGGGCTGCTGTGCCGACGGGCATGCTGCCGCGTCCCCATACCACTGCTGGGGCTGGGGAACCGGCTGCGGGGCGGCGCTCTGCGCCTGTTGATCCTGCAGGAGCGCCTGCGATTCAGCCAAACGGCGCGCGTAAACGTCGGCCTGCTGCATGAAGGCGGAAATGATGGCCTCATATTGCAGCGTCACGGCCGAGAAATGCTCGAGCACGCTTTCCACGTCCACCCCGCCGAAGGCCTTCTTGCGGAACTCCATGTTGCGCAGGTATTCGGCGATGTTTTGGATCTCTGGCAATTGCCGGAGGGTTTTGACTTCATCCATGTTTTACATCCTTCATCCTTTGTGGCTATTTCAACGTCCTTACCACTTTAACGTATGGAGGCAAAACTGTCAAGCGAAGCGGAAAGTTTATTTAGGAAAGAATGCAGGGTAGGGCGGCGAAATGGGAGATACCGGGAGCTGCGGGCGGGGGAGTTGACAGTTCTTCTGTGGGGGGTGGGAGAGTGTGGGTGTGAATAAAAGTAGAGGCGCACGGCAGTGCGTCTCTAAAAAAGCTAGCGGGCTGCTGCTGGGAGACGCACTGCCGTGCGTCTCTTCATAATCGCCTCAATACACGAAGTTGGTGTATTCCCAGCTGGTCTCCTGGAAGGCGACCACGTCAAAGGTGAAGATGCTGATTTTCGCCTGCTTGGCGTCCGCGTCCACGTTGAATCCGGCGCTGGCCCTGATGATCTGGCCTTTGTCGTTGACGGTGATCACGCTCCTGCCGTTTTTGTAAGTCAGGGTGGTGTTTTCGATTGTGGCGGTCAGGCTCGCGCCTGCCAGGTCATTGACGACTTCCTGGCGTGTGGCGGCCCAGAACACGCGGGAATATCTGCTGTTGCCATGGTTCGCGGGGTTGACCTCGCTGCCCATGGTTAGGGTGATAACATAGTTGGCCCCATCCTTCCTCGCGGTGATGTTCGCCACGTCGTCCACGCGCACGGCGGAGGTCGGTTGATAGATGTAGAAATGGTCGACGTTGCTGTCGCCCTTGTTCTTCGTGCTTTCCTTCGGGTCGCCGGGCATCAGCTGCCTCACAACACCGTTGAGGAGGCCGTCCAAAACGCCGCCGGCCAAGCTGGTGCTCATGCTGTTGATTTTCTGCACCTCGACGCGCTTGTAGCCAGGCTTGGCGTCGCGCACGCCGTTGATGGCGTCGTTGTAATACTGGATCAGCTGCGTCTTATTCATCGTGGTGGGGTCGGCGGCTTCGGTGGTTTCGCCCGCCTCGGTGGTGACGTCTTCGCCTGGTTCGGTTGTCTCCTCAGACGGCTCGGTCTCCTCGCCGGGCTCGGTGATCTCATCGGGGGGCTCGGTTTCGTCGGCTTCGGTGGTGAACTCTTCTACGTTGGCAGGTTCCGTGATCTCTTCGGCGGGGGTTTTGCCGCAGGCGGCGAAGACGGTGAAGGCCAGCGCCAGCGCCAGCAGGAGGACCAGGATGCGTTTCATGGAATTCTCCCCTTTGTATATTTTTTTGATGCGGGCGGCTGGCACGCCGCCCCTACAACAAGTCTATTTTAATAAAAAAAACTGGGTTTGTCAACAGATTTAATTGGAAAATAGCTTTTCGCAGGCTTTTTTCAGATTTTGGTGCGCCGGCAGGGCCAGAGCGGGGTCTTTTTCGGCGATGGCGGCGGCGGCCTCCCGAGTTTCGGCGAGCAATTTTGCGTCCGTGGCGAGGTCGGCGAGGCGCAGCGGGGGCAACCCGTGCTGGCGCGCGCCGAAGAATTCGCCAGGGCCGCGCAGTTCCAGGTCCTTCCGGGCGATCTCGAAGCCGTCGTTCGTCTCCTTCATGATGGAAAATCTGGCTACGGCCTCCTCGTTCTCGGCGTCGGAAATTAAAATGCAGGTGCTTTTGGCCGCGCCGCGCCCCACGCGCCCGCGCAATTGGTGCAGCTGCGAGAGCCCGAAGCGCTCCGCGTTCTCCACCACCATGATTACGGCATTTGGGACATCCACGCCCACCTCGACCACCGTTGTGGCAACGAGAAGCTGGATCTCCCCGGCAGCGAAGGCCCGCATGACTTCCTCCTTTTGCTTCGCCCCCAGCTTGCCGTGCAGCAACCCCAAAGAATAGCCGGAGAAGTTCCCCCGGGAGAGATTTTCGTAAAATTGCTTGGCCGAGGAGAGCTCGCTGGATTCATCCTCCTCAACCCTTGGACATACAATGTAGCCCTGCTGCCCCCGGTCCAGGTGCTTTTTGACGTAGTTATAGGCCCGCGTCCGATAGCTCGAGGGCACTTGATAGGTCTCCACAGGGGTGCGGCCGGGGGGGAGCTCGTCCAGAATCGAGATATCCAGGTCGCCGTAGATGATCATGGCCAATGATCTTGGGATTGGCGTGGCGGACATGACCAACTGGTGGCAAGAGACAAAACCGGGGCCCCCGGGAAGCCGCAGGCTTTCTGGGGTGGCAGGCAAGAGACAGGAATCCTCGCTCCTGCTTCTTGCTTCTTGCAGCTTGCTTCTTTGCTCCACGCCGAAACGGTGCTGTTCATCGACAATCACCAGGGCGAGGTTGGCGAATTGGACGTCCTTTTCCAGCAGGGCGTGTGTGCCTACGACCAATGAGATACTGCCGTCGGCCAGGGCGGCCTTGATCTTTTTCTTTTCGCTCGCTGGAGTGGAGCCGATGAGCAATGCCGGCGCGAGGTCGAGCTTTGTGAGGGTATCGAAGTGCTGTCGGGCGAGGAGCTCCGTGGGGGCCATGATGGCGCCCTGCATACCGGCTCCTGCCGCCTGATAGAGCAGCGCCGCGGCAACAGCCGTTTTTCCCGAGCCGACATCGCCCTGCAATAGACGCCGCATGGGCCTGATTTGCGACATGCCTTCGGCGGCCTCTTGCACGGCGCGGGATTGGGCCTTTGTCGGCGTGAAGGGCAGCCGCGTCAAAAAGTCCATGGCGGGTTCCGGGGGCAGGGGAGGGGCCTGTTCTCCCGCGCGGCCATCCCGCAGCAGGCGAAGCCCCAGCTGCAACGTGAGCAGCTCGTTGAAAGCGAGGCGCTTACGGGCGCAGATGGCTTCGTCTATATCGGCGGGGCGGTGGATGGCGCGCAGGGCCTCGGCGCGGCCCAAAAGGCCGTATTGCTCCAGAATCTCCTGCGGGATAAATTCTTTGATTTGCCCACCGGCCTGTTCCATCGCGCGCGTGACGAGGGTCTCCATCTGCCGGCTGGAAAAGCCCTCCGTAAGGGGGTAGACGGGGCGCAGGCGGTTCTCTGTCACCGGGGCGAACTGGGGGGCGGACATCTCGCGGGCGAGAAAATTCTCATTTATTTTGCCATAGAATAAATATTCCTCATTCTCTTTGAGCTTGGCGGCTTGATAACCGCTGTTGAAAATAGTAATGGCGAGCGAAGCCGATTCGTCGCTCACCTTGGTTTTGTATAGGACCATGCCCGCGCGGACGCGGTGCTCTTTGGGGGTGTGCTCGACTGTTGCGCGCACGCAGACAAACTCCCCGAGGGGAGCTTCAGCGATGTGGGTGATGTTTTGCCAGTCCTCGTAGGCGCGGGGCACATGGCCGATGAGATCGCCCAGGGAGTGGATGCCGAGCCTGCGCAGGGCGGCGGCGCGTTTCTCGCCCACGCCCTTGAGGTATTGCACGCTGGTGTGTAGGGTCATTGTTTTACTCGATATCCGTTCTATTGGTGCTCCGCACAACCACCCCGGTCCTACGGACCACCCCTCCACGGAGGGGAATTGGTTTCTTCGCGATAGCAGGTAAATTCCCCTCCTGGGAGGGGTGGCCCCGAAGGGGTCGGGGTGGTTGTGCGGAGCACCGAAAGATTCACACGAACCTCCCTACCCAGTTCTCGAATCGATAATAATCTTTGATTTCTTCCTGTATGGGCACAAATGGCAGCTCCAGCCAGTCCTTCAGGGCGGCGATATCGTCCTCTTGCAGTAAAAAAATATTGTTGGGATGGTAGAAATCGCTGGATTTGATGACGGCGTTGTTGGTGACGAGCTTTTTGCCGAAGAAGATGTGCTCCATCACCCGCAGGGAGTAGCCCGTCTGTATGGCCTGGTAAATATCCAAAATGGCGCGAGACTGCCCCACCCGGCACAGGTAGTCCGAGTAACGCAGCCAGTCGCTGGTGATCTCCCAGCCGTCTTTTTTCTCGGGGAGCAGGTTTTCGGGCTCGCGGCCCGTGAGGGCGATACGGAAACAGCCGCGCAACCCCATGGCCCGCACTTGCCTGTGCAGACGCCGCAGCAGGGAAAGACGGTCCTTCGGTACGCCGAGGAAAAGCAGGTCGCAGTCGATTTCTGGGTTCCCGGGCAGCAGACCGGGCGGGGGCGGGGCGTACATCGTGGAGTTGAACTGCAGCCCCAACGCCTCGCAGTCCTCCTTTTGGAAGGAGTAGACCTTGTGGCGCGTCTTGAGCTCCTCAATTGCTGCGCGTGCCGGTGCGTAGAGCGGGCAGCGCGCGGGGTCCCAGAGGAAGAAGTAGCTGTCCATGCCCTCCAATGCCGGGTCCCAGAGGAAGCGCTGCGGCAGGCCGTTGATCATGATGACCTTATCGAAGTGCCGCGCGAACGCCAGGCCGGGTTCCGGCGGGAGGACGCGGATTGTGTCTGAATTTGCCCAGGGGTAGCAGTAGGCGCCCGCGTTGGTTGCCAGGATGAGGGTTTTTGATTGCATATAACCGCCCCGCCTAGTTTTTTACATGCATATGCGGATGGGGCGGGGGTTTATTCACTCCTGAGATTCCTTATGCAGCATGCCGTCCACGAAGACGTTGACACGGCGCACCTCCAGGCCCGTGGCGCCCTCCACGGTGTAGCGCACCCGGCTGTGGATGCTGCGTACCACGGCGGAGATGTTCAGCCCGTAGGTGACAAGAATGCGCAGGTCCACCGAAAGGCCCGGGCCGTCCCTGTAGATGCGTACGCCCTGGGGATGCCGCGTGCGCAACAGGCTCTGCCTCCCCTCGGCGATGCCCGCCACGCCGAAGCAGCTCGTCACCGCGCTGCCGACGATTTCGTTAAAGTAGTCCTGCGATACCTCGATGAGGCCCATGTGGCTCTCCAGCCGTATCATAAATTTTCCCCCTCGACCCCCTGGAATGCTTCATACTCACTTATTGCGGGCGGCTGGCACGCCGCCCCTTCGCATATGGAAGCAGTTAACTCTTAGTCGCTGTAAATGCGATAAAATCCTTAGGTGATTTTAAATAATTTTAGTTTTTACCCCTCAGTCGCCCGAGGCGACAGCTGGGTTAGAGCGACCGAAAAGGAAGCATTCTCCCCGGACGCCTTAGCGTCCCCCAAGGGGGAGCCTGGGGATTGATGCTCGGCATAACCACTTACCCAAAACTCCACTGGTCAATATTACTGAACAAATCATTCCGCCGCACGCCCTGCGGCACCCGCAGCCCCCGGGCCGCCGCCGCCATGCCGTCGCGGTAGCCCAGCGGCAGGAAGGGCATCTCCTCCAGGAAGACGCCGACGAACTGCGCGGCGGGGATGAGCCCCTGCAGCAGTTGCCCGTAGGCGCTGGGAGCCGCGCCCCATACCTGCACCCCGCCCGTGGCCGCACCGCCGCCAGCGGCGGCACCGCCGGAGAGCAGCAGCGGCGCCAGCGAGCAGTCGGGCGTCAGGCGGACCTCGCCGATGTACATATCGAAGTACCCGCCGCGCACCATGGAGAGGTACTGCGCCTCGGGCAGGGCCTGCACGTCCACGGCGATCTGGTAGGTCCCCAACTGCACTCGCAGGGCGCGGGCGGCGGCCATCTTGGCGGGGCTGTCCGCGTTCACCAGGAGGGTGAATTTCAGCTGACGATAGCGCGAGGCGCGCACGCCGTTGTTCAGCTGCGTGTAGCCGAGGTCCTCCAAGGCCTTCCTTGCCCCCGCGGCGTTGTGGGGTTTGGCGAAGTCACCCTCCTCCACGCCGAACCAGCCGGGGGGGAAGGGGGTATCCACAGCCCTTGCATAGCTGTGGTAGGCCTCGCCGAGCAGGGTGGCCTTGTTGACGCAGGCCCCGATGGCCGCGCGCACGCCGGGCTCCTGCAGCGCGCCGCGGCTGGAATTGTAACCCAGGTAGATGAGATTCGTGGTGGGCACGCGCAGGGCGGCGGCGTTCACCCGGGCGATCTCGCCTGTTGCCAGGTTGTCGTAGGCGAACTGGTAGCTGCCCATCTCCAGGCCATAGAGCAGGGCGGCGGCGTTGTGCATGCCGTAGAGCTCTATGGTCGTCAATTGGGGCGCGGGGCCGGGGTGGCGGGCGTCGTATTCCAGGACGAAGGCGTCGTCCCGCTGGGCCAATTGATAGCGCCCCGTGCCGGGGGGCGTGCTGTTTTTGGTGAAGAGGTACCCGCCCCGGGCTTCGGACAGCAGGCCGGACTCGGCGCTGTTCGCGGGCACGACGGGGAAATCCAGGTTGGCGGCGATGTATTGGTTCGCGCCGCGCAGGGTGAACTCGACCCCGTTCTCCGCCGCGACACATTTTACTATATTCCCAAGCCGGGCCTGGAAATCCGGGGTATTTCGGGCCTTATTGAAGGAGTAGACCACGTCAGCTGCCGTGACGGCCGCGCCGCTGTGGAACACGCGCCCGGGCTTGAGCGTTACCAGCCAGGTGAGCGGGCCGGTCTGCTCGATCTTCCCGGCCAGGACGGGCTGGGGCTTCCAGGCCGCGTCCGTGAGAAAGAGGCCCTCGTAGAGCAGCGTGCCCAGATCCCGGTTGAGCACCGCCGTGAGGGCGTAGGGGTTGAGGACATCCTGCCGGGCGAAGGGGAGAGTGAGGGTGTCCCGGGGCGGGCCCTGCGTTGTGGGGACAGTGGTCTCGGCGTCGTCCGGGGGGCTTGTCTGGCACGCGCAAAGGCCCGCCGCCAGCGGGAGAGCCAGCAGCAGGGATATGAGGCGCCTCAGCCGGATACGCAAGAGACACGAACCTCCGAAAATTATACCAAGTATGACCATTATAGCAGGAGTTGGGAGAAAATGCAAATAAAAGTTTTGGAAATGTCAAGCGCCTTTTTTATTTTTCCTGCCCCTACAGGTGGAAAGCCCGCGCGAGGAACATGAGGAAGATTTTGTGCGGGGACGCACGGCAGTGCGTCCCTACATCCCTATCGCGATGCTTGCGTAATCGCCGATTTGATCACCCAGCTGCGCAGGGAGGAGCCGGAAATTCGCGAGGCTCTCGGGGAGGGCCTCCTCGCGCAGGGCACGCATGGCGGGTTCACGCAGAAATCTTTCTGCGCGGGTGTAAATGCTTCCGGCGACGATGGCCTCGGGGTTGAGGATATCCACCAGCACGGCAAGGCCCCGCCCGAACTGCGTGCCGATTTCGTTCCAGATCGCGAGAGCCTGGGGATCGCCGGCGTCGGCTTTTTCAGCGAGCCTGCGGGCGGTGGAGGGCTGGCCGGTGCGCATCTCGATCAGCTGCGCGATGCCGCCGCCGGAGCAGAAGCCTTCGAAGGACCCGCGCTTGCGGTAACCCTCGGGGCCGTCGGGGGCCAGGCGGATGTGGCCCACCTCCCCGGCGAGGTTGGAGGCGCCAACGTAGAGCTGCCCGTTCAATATCAGACCCGCGCCCAGGCCCGTACCGAACGTGAGAAAGATCATATTGCTTGTGCCGCGCCCCGCGCCGAAGCGCCACTCGGCCAGGGCGCAGGCGTCGGCATCGTTTTGCAGGCGGGCGGGGCAGCCCAGGGCTTCCTGCACGATTTGCACGACGGGCACGTTCTCGAAGCGCATGAGATTGGGCGGGTTGAGAATCACCCCGGCCTTGCTGTCGAGAGGCCCGCCGCAGCTGATTCCGCAGGCGATGGGACTGTGGGGCTGCAAAAAGTCCAGCAGGGGGGTGAGGACCTCCCGCCAGGTTCCCTGGGTGGGGACTTCCTTGCGGGCCAGAAATGTAATGTTGTCGCCGTTCACTTCGGCGAGGACGGCGGCGCATTTTGTGCCGCCGAGGTCAAGGCCGGCGTAGGTCATGGTGTGCCCTCCTGTTTATCCCGCTCCATCGCTTCGTTAATTGCACGGTTTACGAATCCGTTGAGACTTTCGCCGCGCTCCGCAGCGTGGGCTTTTAGTTCGTTTTTGCTGCCCTTTTTCACTATGATTTCCAACCGGTCATAGGGTTTTTTGGCATTGTATTTTGCGTTTGCCCTTTTCCTTGCTTCACTCATTGGTGACAAAAAATCGCCCCTTTTCTGGAGATTTGCACAAAGAAATACATATACGTAGATGTAAGTTTGTGGAGCATACCATCTTGCATATGAATATACGTAGTGGTATAATATAGGTGATCAAATAGAGAGGGGAAACCATATGCTATACTGCCTGGTGTCCGACGACGCGTTCCTGGAGCTTTTCATTTTGCTGGAAAAGGCCGGGGCCGCGCTCGACTGCATCACAGAGGATTTGAGTTGCTCGCGTGACAAAACGCTCTCCTGCATCGCAAGTGACTATGTTACCGCGATGGGCGAAACGATACAGGCCATGCAGAAAAACATGGTCATTTTACCCGCTGCTTGATCCGCTCCCCGTGCGCTTACCCGAAGAACTCCTCCTCCACCGCGGCGCAGATCAGATGATAAAGCTGCACGTGCAGCTCCTGGATCAGGTAAGTTTCATCTGCGGGGGCGAGGATCGCGATATCGGCCAGATGTTTCATGGCGCCGCCGTCACGGCCGGTGAGAACGACCACAATGGCCCCCTTTGCCCGGGCGACCTTCACCGCCGGGATGAGAAGGCGCGAGTTCCCCGAGGTGCTGATGGCAATGAAAGCATCGCCGGGGCCGGCCAGGCCCAGGGCGGTCTGCGCGAAGGCGTAGTCCCCGCCGATGTCGTTCATCACGGCGGTCATGATGGCGGCGTTGCCCGTGAGGCATACGGCGGGCAGGCTGGATTCCAGGGGGGGCGGGGCCTCGCCCCAGAGGGCCGCGTAGCTGGCAACAAATTCTGGATTCAATGGGCGAAGCCGCCTAAAAGCCTTCAGGAGCTCGCCGGTGATGTGCTCGGCGTCGGCCATGCTGCCGCCGCAACCCGCAGTGAGCACTTTGCCGCTGCTGTTGTAGCAGGCGATGATGGCCTCTATGGCCGCCGTGGTGCTTTCCTTTACGCAGGCGAGGGAGGGGCGGACGGCGAAGAAGGCGTCTATGGATGATTGGGTGGTGGATCGCATGGGGAGGCCTCCTTTCTCCCAATAGTTTAGCACAAAGCGGAGGGGGTTGCAAGCGGGAAAGCAAAAAAGAGTTATTGCATTTCCCCGCAAAATGGTATATAATAAATTCCAAACAAATCGGACGGGGGAGTTGACCCATGAAAATCAGGCGCTTTGCCGCCGTCGTTCTCAGCCTGGCGATGCTGTGGGCTGTATGTGGTGTGTCCGCCAGCGCCAACGCCGCCCCTGGCGGCGTACCGGGCTGCGGCTGCGGCGAGGTGGTGCAGGTGTGGGTGGACGGCTTCGGCCAGGCGCTGTATTACGACGAGGGCACGCCCGAGGAGCGGGAGGCCGGCATCATCCGCACGGACGGCATCCTGCCGAGCCTGAAATGGGTTGCGTTGGGCGGCGCTCTCTCGCTGCGCTACCGCAGCTGGCTGCCCTTCGCCGGGGGGCTGGGGCAGATCATGTATGCCCTGCTGGGGCACTTGCGCGTGGACGAGCAGGGCAACAGCGTGGAGCCCATAAGCAGCCGCTGGGTGATCGATGAAGATCAAGTGAGAAATCATAAAGACACGCCCGAGTTCTGGTTCCGTTACGATTTTCGCATGGATCCCTTCGATATCGCGGAGCAGCTGGACGCATTTATCAATACGCTGCTGAAGAAGACGGGGCATAGCAAAGCGGCCATCACCGGGCACAGCGAGGGCGCGAATATCATTATGGCCTACGTGAGCGTCTACGGCACGAAGCGGCTGGAGACGATCATTCTGGCCAACGGGGGCTGGCAGGGGCTCACCCTGGCGGGTGAGCTGTTCACCGGGCAGCTGGCGCTGGACCCCAGGGCCGTCGCGAACCTCATTGCCGACCTGGACGACGGCAATGGCGTGACGCGGGCAGGGGCGGAATTGCTTTACGCCGCGGGCCTGCTGAACTTCACGCCCGCGTTGGGGGAATTCCTCGCGGACAACCTGGTGGACCCGCTGTTCCAGACGACGCTCATCCCGCTGATGGGCATCATGCCCGCGATCTGGGCTTTCGTGCCCCCCGAGTACTACGGCGAGGCCATAAAAGTGCTGGGGGACGACCCGAAGTACGACCTGCTCAAGGCCAGGGCCGACAGATACCAGCGCGAGGTGGCGACCCGGGGACCTGTCCTGCTGAAAAAAGCCAAAGCAAATGGCGTAAAAGTCGCGGTGATCGCCAGCTACCAGTTCGCGTCCATCCCCGTGACAAAGGAGTCGTACCACAGCGACAGGCTCATCGAGACCGCGCGGGCCTCCGGCGGGGCCACCGTGGCCCCCTTCGGCCAAACCCTGCCGCCAAGTGATGCAGGCGTAAAATACCGGTCTCCCGACGGCATCATCGACGCTTCCACCTGCGCGCTGCCGGACCAGACCTGGTTTGTGAAATACAACTGGCACAACCCCGACTGCATGGAGGACCTGCGCCAGTGGATCATCCACAGTAAGCAGTATCCAACGGTGTTCGCCAACCCGGAATTTCCGCAGTATCTTATGCGTACGGGGGATGGCGGGGCTGTGGCGATGCAATGAACGAGGAACAATTGGAGGACGTCGCTCCGCGACGCCTTGTTGGAACCCCCCTGCGTGCTATGCACGCTCCCCCCCTACAGGGGGATTCTGACGATGCGGAACGATGGTGCGAGATCACAGGAGTGGTTGTCGCTCTGTCAAAATCCCCCTGTAGGGGGGAGCGTGCATAGCACGCAGGGGGGTTAAAAACAGCAAAAGGAGATATAATCATGCCAGACGAAATGAAACAAATCGCCAGCCGATTGAAGGAGATCCGCGAGATCAGCGACTTCTCTGCAGAAGAGACAGCCGCGCGGCTTGGTATCCCCCTGCCGCAGTACCTGGGCTACGAGGACAGCGGCGAAGACGTGCCCATCAGCGTGATCTATGCCCTGGCCAATGTCTACGGCGTGGACATCACCGAGTTGCTCACGGGGAAATCCCCCCGGCTGAGTAACTACTGTGTGGTGAAGGAAGGGCAGTCCACCGGCGTGGACCGCTACCCCGGCTACCGCTTCGAGAGCCTGGCCTACAACTTCAAGCGCCGCATCATGGAGCCGCTGATGGTGACCGTGGAGCCGGACGAGAAGGAGATGCTGCTGGTATCCCATCCTGGGCAGGAGTTCAACTTCGTTGTAGAGGGCACCGTAACGGTGCTGATCGACGACGAGGAAATCGAGCTCAAGGCCGGCGAATGCATCTACTTCGACCCGGCATTGCCCCATGGCCAGAAGGCGGCGGGCGGGAAGCCCGCGAAATTTTTAACTGTGATTGCGGAGTGAAATAATTATGATAATCAATCAATATCTCGAGCGGACCGAATTTACATCCTACGAGGACTTCAAGCAAAATTACAAGCTGAACATACCGGAGAACTTCAACTTTGGCTTCGACGTTGTGGACGCCTGGGCGGAGAGCGACCCGGACAAACAAGCTCTTGTCTGGTGCAACGACCACGGCGGCGAAAAAATCCTAAGCTTCGCGGACATGAAGGCCCTGAGCAACCGGGCGGCGAACTTTTTCGCCGGGCTGGGGATCAAAAAGGGCGACAGGGTGATCTTTTTCCTGGCGCAGCGCTGGCAATACTGGCCCTGCGCCGTGGCCCTGCACAAAATCGGCGCGATTCTGATTCCAGCATCGACGCAGCTGACCGCGAAAGACGTGAAATATCGCTGCGGGGTTGCGGGGATTAAGGCGATTGTGGCAATCGACGATGCCTATGTGGTCGGGCAGATCGAGCAGGCGCTGCCGGAATGCCCTTCCATCGAGCAAAAAATAATTGTTGGGGAGGGCCGGGCCGACTGGCTGAATCTCGACTGCGAAATCGAGAAATGCTCTGAGGAATTCGAGCGCCCCTCAGGCGAGGCAGCCACACAGAACCACGAGATTTTTCTGACCTACTTTACAAGTGGGACAACCGGCATGCCCAAGATGGTGGCCCATAACCACACGCACCCCCTGGGGCACATCATCACGGCGAAGTATTGGCAGCGGGTG
>Ga0123353_10011105_pt1 | contig 12657 bp, 9 predicted proteins | sample TergutLab28metaG_3_FD_92763 | JGI IMG/M metagenome (GOLD analysis project Ga0123353, IMG submission 92763) | Labiotermes labralis P3 segment gut microbial communities from Petit-Saut dam, French Guiana - Lab288 P3 | ecosystem: Host-associated > Arthropoda: Insects > Digestive system > Gut ... | reverse complement strand
CGTAACCGCGTTCGGCGCGTTCGTGGACATCGGCGTACATCAGGACGGGTTAGTCCATGTGTCGGAGCTGTCAAACCGTTTCATCAAAGACCCCTCCGAAGTCGTCAAGACAGGCGACCGCCTGAAAGTGCGTGTTGTCACGATAGACAAGGCGCGTCGGCGGATTGCGCTGAGCGCAAAGATGCAGCCCGCGACAGGCGCACCCCAAAGTGCGCGTCCGGGTGCGCCCCGCACGAACGCTCCGCAGAAACCCCCTCGCCCCAACAACAGTGGCTTCAATGCAAACCCATTCGCAAATTTGTAAAGGTGCGGCAGACATTCCTGTCTGCCGTCTCCCAAAATCCGCGCAGGCAGGAATGCCTACGCCACCTTGTTGTATCGCCGCAATCGCCACTGCGTCAGGCCCTGCCGGTGTTTGCGTAATCCGCATCTCGGGGGAGGGTGCGTTTGAGGTTGCGGACAAGCTCGTACCACACGCCGGAAAGCCGTGCCGTGAACGGCAAGGCGGGACGTTCTTTCATGCGGATTTTCATCATCCGCTGACCCACGAAAAAATAGATGACGGCCTCGTGCTGGTCTTCCATGCGCCGCACAGTTTCACGGGCGAGGACGTGATTGAGCTCCACGGACACGGCGGGACTGTCCCCTCGCGGCGGTTGCTGGATGCGGTGCTGGCGGCTGGGGCGCGTCTGGCGGAGGCTGGCGAGTTCTCGAAACGCGCGTTCCTGAACGGGCGCATGGATTTGACCCAAGCCGAGGCCATCTGCGATTTTATCCAGGCCAAGACCGAGCGCATTGCGCACGTCGCACGGGCGCAACTGGACGGCGCATTGGGGTCGCACATCAACCGCCTCTATGATGCGATGACCGCACACTGTGCGGACATCGAACATCAGCTTGATTTTGACGAAGGCGAGTTGCCCGATTCGTTTGTACGCAACACGACCACGGCGATACACGAGACGCACACGCAGATTCAACGCATGATTGCGTCGTGGAACACGAGCGGTCATCTGTTGCGCGAGGGTGCGTTGGTGGTGATTAGCGGAAAACCGAACGTCGGCAAATCGTCATTGCTGAATGCGATGCTCGGGCGCAACCGTGCGATTGTGCATGACGCGCCGGGGACGACACGCGATGCGATTGAGGAAGGTTACGCGCTCGAAGGTATCCCCTTGCGGCTCGTTGACACGGCCGGGCTTCGCGACACCGCCGATGCTGTCGAGCAAGAAGGCATTTCCCGCGCCCACCGCTTGATACAGCAGGCCGACATCAACCTCTATCTCATTGATAGCACGACACCTGACATGCCTCCGCACACCCTCGACCCTTCACGGACGATTGTCGTGTTCACAAAAAAAGATTTGGCAGCACGTCCCGATGCGGACGGCTCGGTCGCGGTCTCTTCAAAGACAGGGGAGGGGCTTGACGCGCTGGGAAAACGCATTCTCCGCAAACTGGGCGTTGATGCCGAACAAGACATCACCGCCATCGTGAACGCCCGCCATGCGGACGAATTGCGCCTTGCACACGATGCGACATCACACGCCTTGACGGCATTGACCACCACGCCTTGCGATTTAGTCATTGCCGCCAACCACCTGCGCGAGGCCGCCGAAGCCCTCGGCCGCATCACCGGCCGTTGCTACGCCGATGATTTGCTGGACGCCATCTTCTCCCGTTTCTGCGTCGGGAAGTAAACGGCATTTTGTTTTTTACCTCGGGTGCTGTTTTTGCTCGACTCCCCAACGGGAAAATGGCATTCTAAAAGCCCGACTGGCCCATTCTGCCAGCGAGCGAAAGGGTGTAAGAAGATGATGCGGCGTGATGATATGAAGAAAGTGATGATTATAGGCTCGGGGCCGATTGTGATCGGGCAGGCCTGCGAGTTTGATTATTCAGGGACGCAAGCGTGCAAGGCGTTGCGGAAGCTAGGCTATGAGATTGTCCTTGTGAACTCGAATCCCGCAACCATCATGACGGACCCGGTCATGGCGGACGCAACGTACATCGAGCCGTTGAATGTCGAGCGCATCGAGCAGGTCATCGCGAAAGAGCGTCCGTGCGCATTGCTCCCGAACCTCGGCGGCCAGACGGGCCTGAACATGGCGTTCGCATTGAGCAAGGCCGGCATCCTCGACAAGTACCATGTGCGTGTCATCGGCGTGAACCTCGAAGCCATCGAGCGCGGGGAGGACCGCCAAATCTTCAAGCAGATGATGCAGGACATCGGTATTGACACGCCGCGCTCGGGTATCGCCAACACGCCCGCACAGGCGGCGGCCATCGCGGCGGACATCGGGTTTCCGCTGGTCATCCGCCCGGCCTATACGATGGGCGGCGCAGGCGGCGGGTTCGCCTACAATATGGAGGAACTGCACGACATCGCCAAGCACGGGCTCGAACTCTCGCTGACGCATCAGATTCTGGTCGAGGAGTCCATCCTCGGCTGGGAAGAGCTGGAGATTGAGGTCGTGCGCGATGCCAAGAACCAGATGATCTGCGTCTGCACCATCGAGAACATTGACCCCGTGGGCGTTCACACGGGCGACTCGTTCTGCTCCGCGCCGATGCTCACGATTGACAAGGCGCTGATGAAACGGCTCGAAGGGATGGCCTTCAAAATCATCGAGGCCATCGGCGTGATCGGCGGCACGAATGTCCAGCTTGCGCACAACCCGAAGACCGGACGCGTGGTCATCATCGAAATCAACCCGCGCACGTCACGCTCATCTGCGCTGGCCTCCAAGGCCACGGGCTTCCCGATCGCGTTGGTCTCGGCGCAACTGGCCTGCGGCATCACGCTGGACCAGATTCCCTATTGGCGCGACGGGACGCTGGAGAAATACACGCCGTCGGGCGATTACATTGTGCTGAAATTCGCGCGGTGGGCGTTTGAGAAATTCAAGGGCATCGAGGACAGCCTCGGCACACAGATGAAGGCGGTCGGCGAGGTGATGGCGATCGGCAAGACCTATAAGGAGACGTTGCAGAAGGCTGTCCGCGGTCTGGAGATTGGGCGCTCGGGGTTAGGCTTCGCAAAGGACTTCAACGCGCGGTCCTTGCAGGAGCTGCTGGATCTGCTCCGCACGCCGAACAGCGAGACGCACTTCATCATGTACGAGGCGCTCCGCAAGGGCGCGACGGACGAACAGATTTTCAACGTGTGTTTCGTGAAGGCCTATTTCGTCCAGCAGATGCGCGAGCTGGTGCAGTTGGAGGAGAAACTCCTCGCGCACAAGGGTAAGCTGCCGCCCGACGATTTGCTGGTGCAGGCCAAGAAAGACGGCTTTTCCGACAAGTACCTGGCGCGGCTGTTGTGCGTCAAGGAAAAGGCCGTGCGCGAGCAGCGCGAGAAATGCGGCGTGGTCGAGGGTTGGCATGCGGTGTCGGTCAGCGGCGTGGAGGGCAAGGCGTACTATTACTCGTCCTACAACGCACCCGACACACTCGCTGTCCAGCCGAACGCCAAGCGCGTGATGATTCTCGGCGGCGGCCCGAACCGCATCGGGCAGGGCATCGAGTTCGACTACTGCTGCTGCCATGCCGCGTTTGCGCTGCGTGAGATGGGCTACGAGACCATCATGGTCAACTGCAACCCCGAGACCGTCTCGACCGACTACGACACCTCCGACCGCCTCTACTTCGAGCCGCTCACGGTCGAGGACGTGTTGCAGATTTACCGCAAGGAGCAGCCCCTCGGCGTGATCGTGCAGTTCGGCGGCCAGACGCCGCTCAACATCGCACGCGAGCTCGCCGAGGCCGGCGTGAACATTTTGGGCACGCCCATTGATTCCATTGACATCGCCGAGGACCGCGACCTGTTCCGCCACATGATGGAGCGCCTCAACATCCCGATGCCAGAGTCCGGCATGGCCAGCGACATTGACCAGGCCATCGAGGTCGCGAACAAGATCGGGTTCCCGCTGATGATACGCCCCTCGTTCGTGCTGGGCGGCCGCGGCATGGAGGTCATCTACGACGAGAAGCAGTTGCGAGAGTATGTCGCCAAGGCCGTGGGCGTTACGCCCGACCGGCCGCTCCTGCTCGACCGCTTCCTGCGCGATGCGCTCGAATGCGAGGCCGACGCAGTCTCCGACGGCCAGGACGTTTTCATCCCGGCCGTGATGGAGCATATCGAGCTCGCCGGCGTGCACTCCGGCGACTCCGCGTGTGTGCTGCCGCCGGTCAACATCTCGGACGCGAACCTGACCGTCATCCAGAGCTACACGCAGAAAATCGCAAAGGAGCTGAAAGTCTGCGGCCTGATGAATATGCAGTACGCGATTGAGGACGGCAAGGTGTATGTCCTCGAAGCCAACCCCCGTGCGTCGCGCACCGTGCCGATCGTCTCGAAGGTCTGCGGCCTCTCGATGGCCAACACCGCGACGCGCCTCATGATGGGCCAGAAGATGAGCGACTGTAACCTCATCCAGCGCAAGCTCCCGTACTACGGTGCGAAAGAGGCCGTCTTCCCGTTCGACAAATTCCCGAACGTTGACCCTGTCCTCGGGCCGGAGATGCGCTCCACCGGCGAGGTGCTGGGCATGGGCCAGACCTTCGGCATCGCGTTCTACAAATCGCAAGAGGCCGCGAATGCGACCCTGCCGCGCGACGGCGCGATCCTGGTCAGCCTCTCCGAGAAACCCGTCCAGGCCGCGGAGGCCTGCAAGAGCTTTGCGGCGCTCGGCTTCAAGCTCTACGCCACGAGCGGCACCGCGGTCTTCCTTGCGGCGCACGGCGTGCAGGCCGAAGTCGTCGGCAAGATCAACGAGGTGCGTCCCAACGTGCTGGACCTCGTCTTGAACAAGCAGGTCAGCCTCGTGGTCAACACCCCCAGCGCACGGCGCGACGCACTGGCCGACGATGCCTCCATCCGCAAGGCCGCGTTGAAATACAAGATTCCCTACCTGACCACCCTTGCGGCGGCCCAGGCCACCGCGCTCGGCATCGCCGCGGCCCGCACCGATGCCGGCGCTGTCAAACCCATCCAAGCGTACCACGCGGAGGTGAAGTAGCCATCACGCATGAGGAGTGTCCGTTCATGAAACCAGAAGCACCGTCGGATTTGTATATCGTGAGTTCATCGCCGCACGCGCATTCAGGCGCATCGGTGGAGCGCATCATGTGGGATGTGGTCATTGCGCTCACGCCGGCCCTGCTGGCGGCGGTGTGGTTCTTCCGTCTGGATGCGCTGCGGCTGGTGGGGGTCTGCGTGGCGACGTGCCTGCTCACGGAGTGGGGCTGCCGCAAGCTGATGCGGCGCGCGAACGCACTGTCGGATTGGAGCGCGGTCGTAACGGGCCTCCTGCTGGCGTTCAACCTCCCGCCCGCCTTGCCGACGTGGATGGCCGTGGCCGGTTCGGTCTTTGCGATTGCGGTCGCGAAGCAGGTCTTCGGCGGCCTCGGCTACAACCCGTTCAACCCTGCGCTTGCGGGCCGCGCGTTCATGCTGATTTCGTTCACCGGGGCGATGACCATGTGGAGCCGGTCTGGCTGGGCGATGAACCTGACGATACCGCACGCCGACAGCCTGACCGCCGCGACGATGGATGCCCTGACATCCGCAACACCGCTCGGGCTTGTGAAGACGACGCTCAAGGCCGGGCTGCTGTTGCCCGACATGGACACGCGCGTCTGGCTGGATTTCTTTTTTGGGAACACCAACGGGTGTATCGGCGAGACCTCCGCGCTGGCGATTTTAATCGGCGCGGCCTACCTGCTCTACCGCAAGGTCATCACCTGGCACATCCCCGTGGCCTACCTGCTGACCGTGTTTGTGTATGCGGCGGTGCTGCAATACACATCCGAGCCGAACGAGGCGCTTCCGGCGCTGGCGCACCTGCTCACGGGCGGGCTGTTCCTCGGCGCCTGCTTCATGGCGACGGATATGGTTACCTCCCCCGTCAGCAAACGGGGGATGCTGATTTTCGGCACCGGGTGCGGCGTCATCACCATGGTCATCCGCACCTCGACGACAGGCGCCTACCCCGAGGGCGTCAGCTTTGCCATCCTCGTCATGAACGCCTTCACGCCCCTCATCAATCGCGCCACACGCTTCCGCATCTTCGGGACGGTGAAAAAGAAAAATTGACGATCCGGCCAACGGCCCCTTACGCCCGACTCCCTGCTCCCTCCAGATGCTGCCCCCCGTCAACAAACAGGGTCTGGCCCGTAACCGCCTCCGCCTCCAGCAGCCAGCGCACCGCCTCCGCGACCTGCGCCGGGGTCGGGCGCGCGCCTAGCAGGAAAGGCCCTGCCAGCTCCCGCTCATCTGCCGCGGCGGGTAACAGCACCGCCCCCGGCGCCACCGCATTCACCCGCAGTTCCGGCGCCATCTCCACAGCCGCCTCACGCGTGAACGCCGCCAACATTTTCTTCGACCGCACATACGGCGTGTCCGCCCCGCCCGCCCCGGCAATCCGCTGGTCCAGCATCTGCACCGCACACCCGCATGCGCCACGCGCACGCAGATGCGCCCAGAGGCACCGCGTCAACGCCATCGGCGCAAGCGCATTCACCTGCAACATGGCCGTGTACTCCGCGTCCGTCATCGCCGCCCGTGTCGAGAAAACGGCCGCGTTGTTCACCACCGCATCCACGCGGCCCGCCACGTTCACAGCCGCCGCGAACACCTCCGCCGCGCCCTCGGGCACGCTCAGGTCTCCGCCCACGCACCACGCCCCCGCACCCGGCCGCCGCGCGTGAACCACCACCGCCCAGCCCGCCTGCGCCAGCGCCTCCGCAACCGCCGCCCCGATGCGCACCGCACCGCCCGTTACCAGCGCGACACGTTTCCCACCCATTGGGTCTTGACATTTCATACCCGGCATCATACCCTATTTCCCTATGGAGCAAAACATCAATCTGAACGTCGCAGACCGCGACCTTAAATACTACATCTTCGACTGGGACGACAACATTCTCAGGATGCCCACGCGTATCCACCTCGAACGCCGGCTCCCCGACGGCACCTGGACCCCCCACCGCGTTTCCACCGCCGTCTTCGCCGTGATCCGCAACGACACCGAAAACTACCGCCCGCCCGGCAACGACTGGACCCAGGCCTTCAACGAGTTCCGCGACTTCGACACCGACGACGAAAGCAAATTCCTCAAAGACGCCCGCACGGCCATAGACCAGGTCATCCGCGGCGACACCGCCCCGCCGCCCAGCTTCAACGCCTTCCGCAAGACCCTCACCGAAGGCCGCATCTTCGCCATCGTTACCGCCCGCGGCCACCGCAGCGAGACCCTTCAAAAAGGCGTCAAGCTCTTCATCGAGCGCGTGCTGTCGCCTACGGACAAGGCCACCATGCTCGCCAACCTGCGCGGCTACATCCACTGTTACCTCGGCGCGGACAAACTCCTCGGGATGACCGACGCCGACATCCTCAGCTTCTACCTCTCGCTCAACAAATACCACGCCGTTACCTCACCCCAGTTCCATGCGCTGATGAAAGGGAAAATCCCCGACCCCCAGCAATCTGAGGTCGGGAAGCAATACGCGATCCGCGATGTCATCGAGCACCTGTTCAGCATCGTCGAGAAAGACAACATCAAAAAGCCGATGAGCGTCGGCTTCTCCGACGACGACCCCGCCAACATCCGCGCCGTCGAAGACTACATCCGCCACCAGCTTGCCCAGCGCTTCCCCTCCGTCCGCTTCGTCGTGTACGACACCTCCGACCCCACCCTCCCCGCCGGCCGCAAAACCACCGTCTCCGGCCAGCTCTACCTCGACCTCTGAACGCCGCGTTTGTTTAGTCGCGCCCCAGGTCCGCCGCGCGGCTGGTGTAGGTGGTGTGCAGGAGGCGGGGGGCCTTCTCTTGGAGGGGCTTGCCGATGAACGCTTGATAGAGGGCCTGCACCTGGGGGTTCTCGTGGCTGAGGCGTTTGGCCGCGCTCGTGTCGAGCGCAGCGAGGTCGCTGATGCGGGCTTGGCGTATCGCATCGGTGGTCGGCACGGCCGTGCGGGGCTGTCCGCCGCCGCCGATGCAGCCGCCCCGGCAGGCCATGACCTCGATGAAATCATACTGCGCGTCGCCCGCCTTCATCTTTGCGATCAGGTTCCGTGCGTTGGCGGTGCCGTGGACAACGGCGACGCTGAGGTTCAGCGCCTCGACCGTTGCGGAGCGCACGCCGGCCATCCCGCGCACGGGCTGGTAGTCCAGCAGTGCGTTGGGCGGGTTCTGGCTCGTCGCATAGAAGTGTAAGGTCCGCAGCGTGGCCTGCATCACGCCGCCCGTGTTGCCGAAAATCACGCCTGCGCCAGAGCCGCGCCCCATCAGGTCGTCGTAGGGTTCAGGGGCGAGCGTGAGCGGGTCAAAGCAGGCTTGTTTCAGGAGTTGAGCCAGCTCGCGGACGGTCAGCACCGCATCGGTGGAGCGGAGGCCGTCGGCCGTCATGTTGTCGCGGCGGATTTCAAATTTCTTGGCCGTGCAGGGCGTGATGGCGACGTTGAAGATGGATGCGGGCTTGAGGCCGCGCTTTTGCGCGAACCACGTTTTGATGATGCTGCCCTGCATTCCGATCGGGCTTTTGGTGGTCGAGAGGTTCGGGATGTACTCGGGGTAGAAGGTCTCCGCGAATTTCACCCATGCGGGGCAGCAGCTGGTGAACTGCGGCAAGGTGCGTTTCTTGTTGATGCGGTCCAGAAGCTCGGCGGCCTCTTCCATGATGGTGAGGTCTGCGCCGAACGTAACATCGAACACGGCATCCACGCCGAGCTTGCGGAGCGCGGCGACCAGCTGCCCCTCCACGTTCGTCCCGGGCTTGGCCCCGAAGGCCTCGCCCAGCGAGACGCGCACGGACGGTGCGGTGGAGGCGACGACAAACACGTCCGGGTTCGCGATGGCGGCCTTGACTGCATCCAGCTCCGGCCGCGCCACCACCGCCTCGTACTTGCAGACCGCCGTGCATTGACCGCAGTGGATGCAGATGGGTTTCTGGTTCGTCTTTTTCAGGTCGAAGAAGCCCCAGACGCCCATGTCGTCCTTGCAGGTCGCGAGGCAGTCGCCGCATTCCTCGCATCGTTCGGGGTCGTGGAGGATGGCGGGGTTGTCGGGGTTCACGATGACATGCTCGATGTCATCGGCTGCGCGGCACAGCCGCGGGCAGGCCGCGAGCAACGCCGCCGCGCCAGTTGTCTTGATGAAGGTACGCCGTTTCATGATGGGATGAGGAGGGGTTAGGTACAGTCGAGTGCAATCGGTTGCAGGCGGTTGAAGTCGAGCGAGGCGAGCCGCTGGCCGAGCGCGGCGGGCTCGAAGTGCGCGGTAGCGAGCTGGTCGAGCGGATGCCACGTGAAGCCGAGCCAGTCTTCGGTGGCCTTGACGGGCTTGCGCGGGGAGAGGCCCTTGACGGTCAGTTCAAAGACAAGGTTAATCTCGGCGTGCGGCTTGCCGTTCTGGATGAACGCGTGTTCGCAGCAGCCGAGGAAACGCCCGGCCCGCGAGGCGCGCCCGGTCTCTTCGGCGACTTCGCGCACCAAGGCCTGGCGCGCGGTCTCGCCGAACTCGATGTGTCCGCCCGGGAGGTACGTCAGGCGCGACGCCTTGCCGTGGCACAGCAGGATGTGGCCGTCCATCACACAGACCCCTCGGGCGATAACCTCGATGCGTTGCTTTTTGCTCATCGGTGGACACGATAGCATTTTTCGGGGGGCGGTGTCGAGGGTTGAAAAACAATTGAGTTTCGGGCGTTAATCTGTTAAGGTGATGATATGAATGAAATGGAAGCAAAAAAGATAAGGCTGATCGGGGCGCCGCCGCTGGCGCGGGACGGGGGCGGTGAGTTGCTGAGCCGTATCGGGACGATTTTCGTGAAGGATGGGGTGCTGGTTACGTTGCCGCGCATGACCCATGCGATGCAGCGGATGCATTATTATCAGGAGCTCGTGAAGAATCGGTGCGCGGCGCCGGGCGAGGCGTTGCCCACGGAGGAGGAAGTCTGGGATGATGCCGTTGACCTGATCATGGCGGGGTCGTCGGTGGTGATCCGCGAGGAGAGCCCGTCGCGCATGGCCTTGGCGTTCGAGGCGGATGAGCTGCTCCAGACGATCGTCTCGAAGCGGAACATCCGTTTCCTCCATGCGCGGAAGAAGGCCGTTCAGGAGGCCATCCGTATGCGCGGCGAATACTGGCGCATCAGCCCGCACCCGAAGAAGGTGGAGGAGGTGGTGTCGGCCATCGAGCAGTCGAAGATCGCAATCGGCGGCCTGCCCATCTACTATTACAGCCCGGTTACGGGGACGCGCTACCTCACGCTCCAGACGTTCTGCGGGCTTCGCGATTTGCCGGCGGAGGCGTTGCGCCAGCACCTCGTCGAGATTCAAGCCTATACCGCCAAGCGCAACCGTCTCTACAATTACGAGGTCGCCCTGTTCGGCCTGAAGGCGGGCAGCGGGTTCAGCGCGGAGAGCTTGCAGGCGTATGATTTCACGTCGCTGGATGCGGGGGAGTTGCGTGCGGCGCACAAGGCGTTGTGCAGGGCGTTCGAGGGGGCGGCGGAGGAGACGCTCCAGTCTGACAACGTGAAGGACGAGTTCTGGCGCAACCGTATGTTTGCCTGTCTGGTGGATGAGCGGAACGAGACGCTGGCCGAGACGCTGGTCAGCGGTTTGTCGGAAGAGTTCTTCCGCCAGATCGAGTGGCTGCCCGGCGGGCGCATCGAACACCACGAGCTGATTTTCGACCCGATTTTCGATGACCCGAAAGCGGTGGCGGAGGGGTTCTGCGACACCTACGTCAAGGGGTTCATCTTCAATTACGTCCGCGAGCTGGGGGACCTGGAGTGCATCAACATCGGGCGGCTGCTGCCGGGGCTGCGCAGTCGCCCGACGGAAGGGGCGCACCGCGCGTACCTTGCCGAGGTGAAGCGTTGCAGTATGCCCGAGCCGGCCTTGCGCATCTTGCGCGTGCAGCGGTTCGGTGTCCGTGAATATCTGGCGGAGGATAAAGAGAAAGACCTGTTGCGGGCCATCATGCGGACGCAGGACTACACCGAGTACACGCTTGACCGCCGGCTGGGGTGCTGGGAGCTGGATATGCCGCTGGGCGAACGCTACGATATGCGCGTCATCCCTGACGAATACTATTGGAACGAGAAGCCGGAGAATGTCTCGCGGGTATGGGTAACGTATTACGAGCGCGACTTCATCCACGGGCTCGCGACGGACAAGGTGTCGAAGTCGCATCTGGCGAATCCCGCGTTTGCGATCCAGTTCGCGCACTTGCTGGGCCGCATCGCCGCGCCGAACATGGTCGTCGGGCGCATGACGGCGGACCGCTCCGAGGTCATCTTCGACCAAGGCGACGAGATGCTGCGCCTGGACGAGCACGGGCTTCCGTGCGCGATTCTCGTGGCCGACCACGCAGGGACGTTCTCCGACTATATGCGCCCGCTGACGGATGCCATCTTTGTGGAGGCCTACGCAAAACCCGTGCTGTCCCGCCTGCCGAAAATCCCGAAACGCGACCGGGAGGCCTTCATCGCGGCCTACCTCTCGAGCATGGAGACCCAGCTGCTCCAGATGCAAGACAAGTACAGCCACTACCGCCACGGCTTCGACACGCTCTTCCTCCACAGCAAGCAGGGCGATGAGAGTTTCTCCGACCGCTGGCAAAAAGTGCTTGAACGCCTGAAGGACACGGACATGAAAACCGTCGCCGAGAAAATCCGCGAGGCGATTGACCATGCGACCTAACGCGCGCTACGCACGGCAGACCGCCGTGCCGGAATTCGGCGATGGGGCGCAGGTCGCGCTCGCATCCGCCACGATTGCGGTTGTGGGGTGCGGTGCGCTCGGCGGCCTGCTTGCGGAGACACTGGTGCGCATGGGTGTCGGCGCGCTCCGCATCGCCGACGCGGACACCGTGGCGCTCGATAACCTGCACCGCCAGTTCCTGTTTTCGGAGGCGGACATGGGCGTCCCCAAAGTTACCGCTGGGGCGAACCGCCTGCGCCAACTCAACAGCAACGTGAATGTGGACGCGCAAAACGTACGTATAACAGAGGAGAACATCGGGGCGTTCCTCGCAGGTACGGATGTGGTGTTGGACGCGACCGACAACGTGGCTACGCGCTTCCTCATCAACGGCTGGTGCGTGCGCCACCGTGTGCCATGGGTTTATGCGGGCGTGTCGGGCGTGTCGGGACTTATCCTTCCCGTGCTGCCCGGCGGGCCGTGCCTGAGATGCCTTTACCCCGAACCGCCGGACGAGGCCGCAACCGCACACCCGAACCGCAACGGGATACTACCGCCCACTGTGTCGCTGGCCGTCTCGCTCCAAGTCGCACAGGCCTTGCGTATCCTAAACGGGACCGCGCGGGCCGGCGAACTCATCCGCCTCAACGTGTGGACGGCAACGGTGCAGAGTGTGAGACTGGAGCGAAACGCGGATTGCCCGTGTTGTGGGGAAGAATGTGGCGGCGGCATCCCTGCCTAGCCGTGAGGGCTTGACGGGGTAGGGGACGCATCCCATCATTCACTTTCCAGTATCTTAATCACGGCCCCGGGCTTGGCTTCGGAGGTGGTGGCCAGCTCGCTCCAGATTTGGCGCGTCATGTGTTCTGTCATCAGGTGCTTGTAAAAGAGCGTCCATGTCGTCTCCGTGGAACGCTTGTACTCTTGCTCGCCGTCCGTGCGCGAGTCGTT
>Ga0123353_10011103_pt1 | contig 12658 bp, 11 predicted proteins | sample TergutLab28metaG_3_FD_92763 | JGI IMG/M metagenome (GOLD analysis project Ga0123353, IMG submission 92763) | Labiotermes labralis P3 segment gut microbial communities from Petit-Saut dam, French Guiana - Lab288 P3 | ecosystem: Host-associated > Arthropoda: Insects > Digestive system > Gut ... | reverse complement strand
TTTTCTCAAGCCATCTTAACAGATAAAACAAGAACGGCGTTTCACCAATCGGTGCCATCGGCTTAGGTACATCGCTTATAATGGGCTGCAGACGAGTACCTCTACCTCCTGCCAATACGATAGCTTCCATAAATCAGTCTCCAAAGAAACGCTGTTCGAGCATCATACACAGCACGTGATAAACCGGCACATGAAGCTCCTGAATTTTATATGTTTCAGTTTCTGGAACACATATGCATATTTCGCACAGGTTTTTGATTTCGCCTCCGCCGGCACCTGTCAACCCCAAAGTCACCGCGCCTCTGCCTTTGGCGGCTTTCATAGCATTAGCAATGTTCTTTGAGTTGCCTGATGTACTTATCCCAAGCAAGCAATCCCCTTCTCGAGCGTAGGCATAGACTTGCTGCGCAAAGACATATTCGCAGTTGCTGTCATTAGCAAAAGCTGTGGCAAGTGCAGCGTTTTCAACCAGTGCAAAAGCGGGGAATGCGCCTTGAAGACTTGAAAGTAATTTTAAATCTGCAACCCTGTCAACAAACTCACCGTCCAACGCTCGTTTTATACTAAATGATTTTGCAAGTTCTCCTACGATGTGCAAAGCGTCGGCAGCACTGCCACCATTCCCGCACACATAAAGACGGCGATCAGAAAGGAAGCATTTCTCAAGTGCGTTATACCCTGCTGTAATATCAGACTCGCAAACCGAAAGTGCCGGGTAACGAACTAATAAATTATCAATAATTGTTTTCATATCTATTTCTATCTCACTAACTGTGTGCCATGTTTTGCCACACGTTCCCGCCAGAACTCAAGCAAATCCAGCATTGTTTGCTTATAAGGAATTTCGGGCTTCCATCCTGTGTGTAAAGTAAATTTTGTTGTGTTTGGTATTTGTAAATCCGCGTCTATTGGCCGAAAACGCTCCGGGTCTGCTTCAATCGTTATGTCTTTCCTTGATGAAAAAGAAATCAGCGTATCCAACGTATCTCCAACACGGCAAGAGTATGTTCCTCCGATATTATAGTACTCGCCGGCGATTGGGGCTATCGTAACAAGCATATAATACGCCTTCGCGGCATCGCGAACATCTGCATAAGTACGGAGCGAATCCAGATTTCCGACCTTAACTGCCGCAGGGATAAGACCTGCTTCTATCATAGCTATCTGTTTCGCAAATGTCGATTCATGGAAAACGTCACCGCGTCGGGGTCCGGTGTGAGTGAACATTCGGGTGGTCATAACAGTCATTCCATATGCTTCAGCGTAATAACGTCCCAACAAATCCGTGCCGGCTTTGCTTATAGCATATGGTGACGCAGGATGAAATGAGCATTCTTCATCAATCGGGACTTTTTCTTTAGGCACGCGACCAAAAACCTCGCTTGATGCACAAACATGAATGACAGGGCTTTGCTTCAAGGCACGTATGCTCTCAAGCAAACGAGCCGTACCGAGAACATTTGTGTTCAACGTATCGATAGGTGCAGTAAAGCTCGTTTGCGGATAGCTCTGCGCCGCTAAATGGAAAACAAAATCCGGTTCTGCCTCTTCAAGAACGGTTATCAGCGACGTTTGGTCATTTAAATCACCATAACGTATAAACACACGATCGCCGCGATTGATCCGCTCGGATAAATGCGCGATATTGTCAATCGGGCTCCGCCACCGCTGGACACCGTAGATGTCCCAATCCGTGTTCTCAAGAAGGTAATCCGCAAGGTGCGAGCCAACCATACCTGTCATGCCTGTTATAAGTGCTTTCATCAAGATTATTCCTTTCCAAACTCCAGCTTGACCGCGTCTTTGAACAAAGTTGGCCGTTTACCCAATAATTCTTGAAAGTAAATTGACTTTGCAGCTATTACATCAGGTCTTCTGTCAAAGAAACCCGGCGGAGGCTTCGTGGCTTTGATTTCCAGCCAATTCCATACTTCTTCTTTGAGTATCATTGCCATATCCAGCCGCGAGAACAGTTCATCACCAACAAGATGGAAAATATGATTGTCAAATCTTTCAAACAGCCCAGGCAACGAAATTATCGCATCGATCACGTCTTCAATGTAAATCACATTCCGATATAATGCGTTGAATACCTCTGCTGCGGTATTTGTCTTTGCGCATTGTTTTATATATGATGTGAACTTATCTCCGTTTGAGAAAACATAAGATAACCGAAAAACTTTGAAATTGTCGTTGCTTCTATACTTCTGTTCAATATGATACTTCATTTCGGCATATGTGCCAAGTGGATTCGCAACTACTTGTTCGTCGGCAGGAGCACGGGCTTCACCGATAACGGTATCGGATGAAAAAAACAAAACCTTTGCGCAGCAGGATAATGCTTTGTCAATAAGACCGCATGTTCCTGTCACATTGATTGCATACGCAAAATCGTATTGTTCGGCACATATATCCGGCGAAGAAATCGCAGCGAGAACAACAACATAATCACCTGCATCGAATTTAAGTAAATCTATGTCTCTTGGGTCGGTCAAGTTAAGCTTCAAACAATCGTCCGCACCGGAAGATGTGTATTTCTTTAAGGCACTAATTGGCGAAACGGAACCATGTAATCTGCTTATCAACCGCTTTGCGATATAAGCGTTTGCCCCAATAATATGAATAGTCATCATTCACCCGGTCTTTCGGGGTAAGTATCAGGCGCATAATAAAGAACCCTTGCGCCGTCTTCCTCAAACACGATTGGAACTTGAACTAGATTTGAAAAAGCATTCTTTATTGCCTTATGGCGGTCAGGCTCGGCAAAAAGAATCATGAAACCTCCGCCGCCCGCACCAAGCAGCTTGCCACCCAGCGCACCGGCGTTTATTGCATTTTTATATAACCCGTTAATAAAATCTGAGGTTATTTCATTTGTAATCCCGCATTTCAACTTCCATGCATAGTCAAGCAACCTTCCAAACTCGGAAATATCGGTTTGAGAAGTTAATATTCGTTCGGCATCATCCACAAGGCTCTTCATTTCGAGCAATACCTTTAAATTTGATTCAATAGCGACGACTTGGGAGTTGGCGATTCTATCCGAATTCCTTGATATTCCCGTAAAAAACATCAACAGGTGATTCTGCAAATCATCTTTTTTGGCTCTGGAGATTATCACCGGCTGAACGTTGAACCCGGAGGTGTTGAAATTAATGCGATTGAATCCGCCATAAGCTGCCGCGATTTGATCCTGCCACCCGCCGCTTTCCGCACAAAGCTCGCGTTCGACATGAATAGCATCTTTAGCTAACTGCTCTGTGCTTGCGTACTTACCTTGCATGGAATATATTGCTTGAAGCAAGCCAACCGCAAAAGAAGAGCTGCTGCCAAGACCTGACCGTGCCGGCAAATCAGCGTCGTATATCACGCTCAAGTTGTGCATACCGGTATAAAGCATACAATTACGGACTAACGGGTGCTCCAGTTCCTCCGTTTTGCGCACGCTCTCCGTTTTTGCGTATTTGATCTGGGTGTGATAATCAAAATACGGTGGGCATCGCCTTACACTAGTATACACATATTTGTCAATCGTTGTGGAAATAACGCTTCCGCCATGCTTTTCAAAAAACGGTTGATAGTCTGTACCTCCGCCGAAAAACGAAATGCGGAATGGAACTTTTGTTATAATCAAGCTATACACTGCCTCCCGCTAATTATGTATTATGTAGTGTTTAAAACGTTAATATGTATAGTAATCGAGTTTTGATTCAAACCCAAGCGCCTTTAATTTGGTTTCTATTTCTTTACGAAACACAGCTCGTATTACGCCGATAACTACAAACGGCTTTGCTTCGCAATCGTCTTCCAGAACATCCGGTAAAAAGATTTCAACTGATTCTACTGTCATGCCAAGCTTCTTAGGGTCAGAGTCAATAAACCCATTGATATCATATCCCAAATCTCGCAGTAATCGTAATGCACGAATGCCGCCATCACCAGTTCCCCATATATATATAGGGCGGTTAGCAGATTGCTTTAATGAATCCAGCATAATGCTTATACTTATTTCTAAATTATCGTATATTTCCCGGATTCTATTAATAATTGGTAATCTTTGCGTACATCTCTCTTCGCAACTTCCACATTTTGTACAGGGATTAACTACGCTATTCTGATTGGTACGTAGTATTTCCATGCCAAGCTTTTCAAAAACAAGAGGAAAATTGCGGCTTTCCACAGTGATTTTCTCATGCTGTCCTTTGATCGGACGATAGTTATAATTATATGCGAATAGAAACTTCTTTACCGGTATCCCGGCAGGGCATGGGGCACAATAGCCGCAGCCTGTACAGAATGTGCTGAAAACAGGGTTGCTGCTCAGAATAGTCCGTTCTACCCTGTCTTCATTGATGCTGATTGTATCGCTGAATGCTTTTACGTTCCTGTCGACAATTTCAATTGTTCCCATTCCTGACAATGCTACAGCCAATTCCTTATGGGAAGCATTAAACCGCAAAGCAGCCATTGCGGTATCTTTGTCATCCGGCATTAGCAACTCTTCAAAAAACTCATGCATCACAGGGTTGATTCCGCCGCCAATTGTATTCATTGAAACAACCGCAATGTTTTTTTTATATGCTGCTAAAATTACCGGCCTCATATTTACGGCACTCATTACGTTGAATGAAATCATTAAACTTTCAAAGCATCCATCATTTATGATTTCAATAATCTCTTCGGCATTTGCGTGGGTAGATATGCAAATATGCTCAATCAATCCCGCTTCTTTTGCTCTTACCAGACCTTGATATGGCCCGTCTTTGGACATAACAAAGCGATAATGCTCACGGTTCATCACACCCCACATATGATAAAAAGAAATAACGGAAAGTTGCATTGCTTTGAGGGAGGATTCGACTCTCCTTAGGACATCATCTGCTGTTTTGTCGAAGTTGCTGCTGGATTTTGCCGAAACATAAACTGGTTTGGTTGCATCTTTAAAGGCCAGCCCAAGAATCTGCTCGCTCTTTGAATTGTCATAGTTGTGGCCGGTATCAAAATAGTTGATTCCACATTCGATTGCATGCCTGACAACATCGGCGCAGTGTTGCAGTCCTTTTGCATTTTGTAGGTGATGTGGCTCAAACCGGTTGGTTCCAAAGCCCAACTTTGAAACAATCTTTCCTGTGTTCCCAAACTCGTTGTAAAGCATTAGTTCAGCCCCTTATGTGATGCTCTGCTCTTTTTGGTATCGGATACCCTGCCTCTATGTAAGAATTGATGCTATACTCCTTAAAAAGCCCAACACTAACACCGTAAGTTTCGCTATATTCCTTGCACTTGTCAAATATCTCTCTCAGTCTCTCCGGGTCGATCGAATCCATGTGTTCCTCCGCCGCAAATTCGTTGTACCCGGGTACATTATCAGGGTCTAAGCTTGAACACCCAAAACCGAGAATCGGATAGATTTTCTCTGATGAGACCTTGCTTCTCATTTCGGAAAACAATCTGATCATTTCAGGTAATTCGGTATAATTCCGCTTCATCATGACAAACGCAAAATCCAACGTGAAGGAATATTTTTTTTCGTATACGTATCGAAACAGAAAATCAAGGTTTTTCATGAGAATGTCAAAGTTCACGCCAACCCTTATTGACTCAATAGTTTCTTTAGTCCCCCCATCCAAACTTATAGTCAACTTATTCATGCTCTCATTGTCTATGAGATACTTTATAGTACGTTTCGTCAACAGAATCCCATTCGTACTTATTGAGGGCTTGGCATTGACTTTCTTAAGCCGGTTGGTTATTTCTTGCCAATTCTTAACAAAGAGGTATTCCGCGCCATTCATGAAAAAATCAGTTATATCATCTCCGTGCGAAAACGCTTCATCATAGTATTTTTCATCTAGTTCCGCATCTGAAAAAATCCAGCCGCTATATTTGCCGGGACATAGTATACACTTTGCATTACACTTTGCCTTAAGCGAGACCTGTCTGAGAGATGCTATGACAGTAACCGTCAGTTCTTGCTTTAGGTAACTTTCGCAAATAAGAACGATTTTTAGAAGTTTTCCCAGATAGGCGCTTATCTCCGGATAGTCCTTTGCCAGACTGTAGCACAAGCTGCGATACTCAGAAATATGTTTTCTAGATTCCTCGCTTAACAACCTATATTTCAGAATCCTGTAAATTGTATTCAATTTTGTGACGTCTAAGGTTTTGTTTATCCTCTTAATTTCAAATAACGCGACGGAACACCCTTTACTTAAGGAAATCTCCGGTTGCCTTGTCATACCGGTATTAATACAGGTTTGACAGATTGGATGCGGAGGTACCCCTGCTATTATTTTCTGCCTGAACCGGCGCATAGCCTCTGAATTAAATGCCTTTTCCAAACCTATCTCCCGCCAATCAAGCTTGAGGATGTCCGGGAGCTTCGCACAAGGACGGAACATACCGTTGCTGCCCAATACCCCCTCCGCCCAAGGAGCGGCGCAAAAAACCGGCTTTAAGTTAACCATAAAGAAGCCTTTCTAAAGTGCTGCCTGTATGTTGAGTAACTTATAGTAGTATTAAATAACAATAAGCAGTAATTTTTCGGTATAAAATATCAACAGCACTTCGGTTGAACAACAAATGACGATTTGTATAACTGCGGGTATTTGTGCGCAGATAAGGAGTTATTTATGTATGAGTCAAATACAATATTAGTTGCTTTACTTGCTCTCACAGCACAAGATATTTCGGACTTAGTTATAGAATCACGGGGGAAAATCAGAACAATGTCATCCTTCGTAAGGGTATCATAGTCCGGAACTACTACAGGTATACCGTTTATGGCGTCTCCGGCGGAAGCAGATTTGTCCCATAAAAAAGTCGGTTCAAGGCGCGATCCAATTAGTTCCGGAATGTGCCTTCGACCTATTTCCCCTAGTGCTCCACAACCTATTACTTGTCCGGTAATCTCAGGGATTTCTGACGGTTTAATACCTAGAATATTGTCGGCAACAGCCGATGATAATAGTCCATACCCTGACTGAAGGATATGCTCAACAGTGATACCCGGATCCGGATTGAAGTGCGCACTCAAAAGAGATGCTGTTTCCGCAATTAACTCTAAAAAAGCACCGTTATCAGTATCATAGTTCTTTAGTATTGTCGGTAGAAGAAAGCTCTTATGAGCGATTCGCGACATTACCATCCATTTCTCTTTCACATCTATATCAGCTTCAAGTTTTTTTATGACCTTTAACGTCATGTCCATGTACTTATTCTGAAATTCAATTGCATATGCAGTTGAACGATGTGCTGATGTTCGCGTTTGGTCAAGGTTATGATTATACAGCGGGATATCGATTACTTTTAATCGCCCGCCGCCATTCATTAGTGGGAGGATGTATCCGGGTTCCTGGGTCGACCGGATATCAGTTACAAATCTCTCAACAACTTTGCATTTTTTCATGTAGTCTGTACGAACCATATATATCCAAATTGAAGGCTCGTATTTCGCAGACAGGTATTTTTCGATCATATTCGGGGATGAGGGTATATATGATATCTCGATCGTATTCCGTCTCAGGATTTTACCCTCTCTTAGTGTGAAGCTATTGTACAGACATCCTACCCAGCTGTCCTCAGGGTGCTCTTCAAGCCATCCTGCCATCGCAGAAACATATTTCGGGTCAAGTTTATCATCGCAGTCAACCAGGCAGACATAATCACCGGTTACTCTGCTAAGCCCTGTCTTTACTGCACTGGGAATGCCCAGATTCACCTGATCGATGATAATGACCTCATAACCGCGCGTTCGAAGTTTCGGTATCCATTCTGACAGCCTTTCTCGTGTTCCATCAGTCGCACCGTCGTTTACAAGGATGAGTTCGATATTGTCCCAGATTTGGCATTGAACAGATTCCAGCATCATATCAATGCAGTCTATCTTGTTGTAAACCGGCACTACCATACTGACCTTAGACGGTGGTGTTTGTCTCATATCTCACCTCCATAAGCACCGTGTTCGGCACGTGAGTTCTGCTGATCCTCTGATTAAAGAGTGTGTATCACTATGATGTTTTCTCAATATCGCGGGTAGTAATAATTAATATAGCAACTTGTTTATCCTTTCGATTCTTTCAGGATACTCCGAGTTAGTTTCTAAATACTCGTTTATGTAAAGACTCGATGCTCTTTTCAGAATCTTTATTAACTTGGTGTCATTTTGCTTTATTGCCTTTTCAAGCAGTAAACTTGCGCTGTAACAATGTTGCCTTTTCAGCCAGATGGTGATGTCATTGAGTCCTGCTCGGTCACCTGCATCCGCTACCGCCTGGTAGCTTCTCAGCTCATCAACACCTCTCTTATGATCCCATGAGCACATTAGAGAACCGGACCTTCGGGAATAATGATATAGTGGTATGTCAACAAATACACCCGAAAAATCACTGCTAAAAAACATCTCCGCCAAAAATTTCAAATCCTCTGCTATTACTATGCTTTCATCAAAAAACAACTTGCGGTCTCTGACAATATTAGAGTTGAATAGCTTGTTCCATATTACACGGCCAAAACCTGCATGATGAACATTCCTGATTGCGTAGAGCAGCATTTCGTTTCGTGTTAGGATTCTTTGAGGTATTGATTCTCTCGGTGTTTCGATAATGTTATCTCTGGTAAAGCTGACCGCGCTTAAACCCACTTTGTTGTCTGTTGCCGCAGAATATAATTTTGCATACATATCGGGTTCTATCCAGTCGTCGGAATCAACAAACCCCAGATAAGCGCCGGTAAAATGAGCTAATCCAACATTTCTGGCGGAACTGACCCCACCATTATCTTTATGAAAAACCTTTATGCGGCTGTCTTTTGCTGCATATTCCTCGCATATCCTACCACTTTTGTCAGTTGAGCCGTCATCGACACAAAGGATTTCGAGATTTAAATGGGTCTGACCGATGACACTGTCAAGGCATCTGTTAATACAAAGCTCAGTATTATATACTGGTATTATGACAGATATTTTATCCATAAGCACAACCTCAAGGTCATAGTTCATACTTGGATTTATCCGGTAATATGCTCTCAAAGCTCCCAATCAACGCGTTTTTCGCCTTGATAAACTCTTCCTCACTCATATCCGAATCATTGATACAAATCATTTTCCTTTTTTGCTTCTCTATATAGCTTGTAACATTATTCAATGATTGTTCATCACTTATATTGAAGTTGTTACCGGCTCTGAGTCCTCTGGGATAGAAATTCCCGCTTGCCAGTTGCCAGTTCCTGAATACCCAAATATTATAGTCCGACATGCTCCTGAAGCGGTTTAAAGATGTTTGATGGAGTGACTCATATTCCTTCTCCCACAGTTCTTCCATTGTTGACTTGAGAATACAAAACGGAAGATGCTGTTGCCAGATGCCCGTAAAACGCGGAAATCCCGACAGGACCCACGAGCGGAAAAGCATTTTTCCGTATTTTAAGTTATACCACCCTGAGCGTTTTTTTCTGATTACTTCTTTTATGTCAAAATATTTATTAAGAATACCTGTTGCTCTGTACTGGAAAAACATATAAGGTTCCGCTTCGTTATGCGAGTGCGCTGTAAGGATTGCACAGTCACAGGGCTTACCGTTTCTGAAAAAGTCCTCCCTGCGCGTCTTTCTCAGAAGAAACATATCATCGTTAAAATAAATGAAGTGCTCAGAGAGTTCCTTGATTCGGTGGAAGTTTATTTCCTTGGTATGCGACGAAAAGGTCGGGTTATATTCAGCCGGTATATAATCTTCGTTATTGATAATCCTAAGATTAGGCGCATCTTTATTCAACCATTTCGGAAGATGACCCCATGTGACAAAGAAAACTTTATTGACCCACGACGCGTATTTTTCGATTCCCCTGAAAAGATATCTCAGATTATCCCAATCCCTGTAGCGCAACTCACGGTCGTCTGTAATTATCTCACTTGGAGAGTATAGCGTTTTCTCGGCGAGCCACTCCGGATCATTTCCATCTACCCAGGAAACCAGAATATCAACTGGGTAGATTTCATTTTGATTCTTCACTCTATGTTACCTCCAAATCGAGCAAATCGCGCATTTTCTCGATTTTATCAGGGAACTCCGTGTTTGTTTTAATATAGTCGTCTATATGTTCTTTTATTTCTTTTTGCATTAGCAACAAGGTTTGTTTATCTCCGTACTTTATCGCAACCTCAGCGATGGTTCCTGCATGATAGCAGTAAAATCCTCTTGCATAGTAACTGATATCCGAGTACTCACTATTATTAAGCAGGTGCTCGACCTTTTTGTATACTGTCAGTATATCATTTCTTACATTAAATGATTCGGATTTTGAAATTGCAGAGTTACGTTGATAGTAATGATATATAGGTTTATCGGTATAAATTCCATTACAGTTAACCGTGGCAACCAGGTTCATATAGAACAATACGTCCATGCCATATTTTATTTTCTCATCAAAGCATAATCCGCCTTTTTTTATCGCATTTGCAGAGTAGAGCTTATTCCAGACATACCCGCAAAAACCCATATAATAATCTCGCTTTAGCGGGTATAGAAGCATGTTTTTCACCGTGATTATACCATTGGGTATTTGCTTGGTGTTGACCATTGGCGTTGAATCTGTGTCTGTTGCTTTGCAAAACGCCGCGACGCTTATCGGTACGTGGGTCTCTTGCACAGCTGAGTATAGTACTTCATACATATCCGGCGTTACCCAATCATCCGAATCGATAAAACCGAGATAATCACCCGTGAACCTGGAAAGCCCTACATTCAAAGCTGAGCTTAATCCGCCGTTATCTTTATGAATCACCTGTACTCTGCTATCTTTGGCGGCGTACTCGTCGCAGATAGCGCCGCTTTTATCTGTTGAGCCGTCGTTGACAAGCAGGATTTCAAGGTTCTCATATGTTTGTGTTACAACACTGTCAAGACATCTTCTGAGATAAAGTTCCACGTTGTAAACAGGTATTATTACAGATATTTTTTTCATAGACTTAATGCCTCATACCGCATATAGCACAGTCTCGCTTTTGTAAAATGAATAATGCCTCAGATATAATTTATAGCTTCTATCCAGCGACAGGATATATGCCGGAACTTCCCAGACATCTTCCGGCTTATGATATAAACTAATTGCGAGTTTGGGGTGATAGTTCTTGATCGTTTGCTCAGCGCCTTTTAATGCGTTTAGCTCTGCACCCTCTACGTCCATCTTAATAAAAGTGGCCTTTTCTCCATTTAACATATCATCTAGTCTGACGGCTTCAACTATTACCGTATCTCCTCCGGACGTACCAGAAAAATGCGCGCTTGCCGCGACGTCGTTATTTGCAAAGTTCAGCCTGGCATTTTCATGCCATAGCCCAAATGGGTATATAGAAAAATTCTCCATTGCAGCTCCGTTGTCGACGCAAATCGAATATTGCTTTGGATTTGGCTCAAACGCTATAATTTTTTCGTATTTATTTTTGCAATACCGGGCAAACTGTATACTGGTATAGCAATCATAACAACCTGCATCTATAAAGACTTCATTCTCTGATAAAAGAGGAAGGACTAAATCCGGGTCAAAATACTGCGTTTCATGAAATGAAAACTGATTGATCCCGTTTGACCTTAGTAGTCCGTGGAAATCAATTATTCTATCTTTGTCAAAGCCCAACTCAAGCAGTTTCTCCAGAATATCCGCTATATAGCTGTTTTTAGTGGTTGCAATTACGACAACACTGTCTTCGTGCTCTTCTTTTAGCTCATTCGGAGAAAGCACTTTATAGCCAAAATGCGTACTCCCATGCCTCCCTGTGTCACTGTCACAAAAAGCTGCAATGTTGATTTTATCACACAGTATCGCAAAGATATATCCCAAATGCCCCGCGCCGTACACAACAACATCCTCACGGAAATCTTTGAAAGTTTTTCTTAATAATTCTTTGCAGGCTTCCAACTCGCTAAACGTCAAAGAAACCACATCACCAATAAATCTTTGATTTCCGGTCAGTGAGTAAAGCAGTCTTTTTTCATAAATACTTTTTGAGAGCTCGTCTGCAATGTTATTGTATACATTCTTTACGACAGCCGCTAATGAAGTCTCCATACTATGATCCTCGCTCGGCTATTAAAAATCGCTCTATTACTTCAGCTATCGCGATTGAGTCTCCGGCGGTCAGTTTGTACCCCTTCCTGTCCTCGCCTTTATTGATCATCGCTGCAAACTCGATGATCCCGTATCGTAAGCCTTCACCCAGAAACTTATGGAAGAATTTTTCGTTTCTGGCAGTGTCCTCATACCTGATTTCAAAGCTCTGTGTTTTCCACCATGGCGCTTCTACGATTATGTATCCGTTTGAGCCTGAAATGATAAGCTGTCCCTCCGATTTAACACCCAGACCGACCTTGGCCGTGGCTAAACAACCATCGTACTTAAAATATGCCTTTGTGTACAGATCGACGCCGTTTGAATCTGTAAAGCTCTCAAAGCGTAAGTCTTTATAGTCCCTCCCAAGAAGCTTCATTATCGCCAGAAGTGGATAGCTTGCAAGTTCCGTAAAACTGCCTCCGTTTTCTTCGACTTTCAGCTCTCTGACATTACCGCTCGTTAGCTTTGTAAAGCAAGCTTCAACATCGTATATTGTTCCGATACTTCCTATTCTCGCGATATTCAAGAGCTGAATAAATCCGGGAGCATATGC
>Ga0123353_10011102_pt1 | contig 12659 bp, 12 predicted proteins | sample TergutLab28metaG_3_FD_92763 | JGI IMG/M metagenome (GOLD analysis project Ga0123353, IMG submission 92763) | Labiotermes labralis P3 segment gut microbial communities from Petit-Saut dam, French Guiana - Lab288 P3 | ecosystem: Host-associated > Arthropoda: Insects > Digestive system > Gut ... | reverse complement strand
CAATAAAATCGGTATACGCGCTGCAGGCGGAGTCTACGATAATTATAATATAGATAGTAAAATAGATTATTACGATAATGAGTGAGGAAATAAATAGGTTGATAGCTGAATATTTGTGTGCAGTAATTTGTATACCCTCTAAAACTACAATGTAAATATGACAGACAGATGTCCTGTTTCCTATGATAGAATATATAAAACAGGAGAATCAAACATGAATAGTACTTATTATGTTCAGCTCCGGGCGCGCAGGGTGCACAAGTGCATATATCCCGAAAGCCTGCCGATGGGTGATGTATGCGCGGAGTATCTTGGAGGATTCAGCAAAAAACGCTTTTGGAAGGCTGTGGGAGACTTACGCGGGATTTTCACGGTGTTTTACAGGCAAGCCGAGAGTGACCCCGCCTCACTGAACCTCCCGCTTTATGAGGTTGAAAAGTACCGGGGTTGTTCCGAGCAATGAAATGTGAGGTGGAAATTATGACATGCTTAGTTAAAGGTATTCCTATCAATTATGTGGAACATGGCGAAGGCAAGCCTGTTCTGTGTATTCACGGCTACAGCCTTGACCATCGCATGATGACGGGGTGCATGGAGCCTGTGTTTAATGAAATTCCCCATGTAAAATACCGCAGGATTTACATAGACCTGCCCGGAATGGGGCAAACGCCTTCCGGACGGGTGAAGACTTCGGAGGATATGCTTGAGGTAATCATCGGGTTTATTGAAGCCGTGATTCCTAACGGGAATTTCCTAATCGCCGGGGAATCATTCGGCGGGTTTATGACATTGGGGTTAATCAGCAGAATCCCTGAAAGAATAGACGGCGTAGTTTTAATCTGCCCTTTTATAACGCATGAATGTATCGGCAGCAGCAGACTTCCCGAAAAACCCGTTCTGTATAAATCAAAGGATTTTGAAGCATTGAATAATGATTCTGATATCAGCAGTTTTATGAGTATGGCGGTGATTGCAACCCCGGAAATATTCAGGAGGTACAAAGACGAGATTTTATCGGGAATAAGGATTGCGGACAGCGAGTTTCTCTTTAACGGCGGTTTCACCGGTGCCGTTCCCGAACTTGACAACCTTTATAAGACAATCAGCTTTGACAAGCCTGTATGTATTATTACGGGCAGGCAGGACCATGCTGCAGGGTATTCATACGCTTATGAGCTTATAGACAGATTTCCGAGAGCGACGTTCGCGGTGCTGGACTGTGCCGGGCATAACCTGCAAATAGAAAATGAGGCGATGTTCAATCAGTTAATCAAAGATTGGCTCCGGAGAACGCAAAAGAAAACCACTCGGAACTGATATCTTCTGAGAAAGGACCATCGATAAAATAAACAACGAGTGGGTCAAAACAGTTATTAATGCAAGATAAACAAATTTTTAAGCCGCTCCGATTTTTTATCGGGCGGTTTTCCATTACCCGAAAAATAATTCTTAAAATCGGGAACAATTCACCCTTGCTTATGCTATACAATTAGAAACTAAAATCAGAAAGGAAAATATTTATGCAAACCAAAAGAAAACCCTGCCCGAACTCGAACATAGCACAGCCGCTTACCAAAAGAAAATCAATCATAATGAAAATCAAATAAAAACTATTCCGCACGTTGATAAATCGTCTTGTAGAACAGACCGCTCGCTTTACTTGCTTATCGGGCACATTGCGGTGTGAGGATTTGCTCCGCAAGCGGGATAATCCCGAACCCTTTTCTAACTGCCGCTAATGCTTATTAGGTACGGTAACACAGGTGCCTCACATTAAACTATTGTTACAAGAAAATGTTTATTAGGTTTGGTTATTAATGATATGTTTTCTCATTAATACTAACTTCTTCACACATTCCAGTGTTTCGGCTTCGGGATTTGTAAACATAAACGTCATACTGACGTTGTCGGCATTACAAACATTTGCAAACTCTTTCCCGAGAATTATTTTCGCTTTCCCGCTACAATTTGTATCTTTGCAGTTTCCGCATTTCATGACATTCGACCAAGCGATTTCTTTAGTGCGCTCATCTATTGGAAAACCCTCGTGTTCGCTGTGATAATCGCCCTCAGTCCAAACAATCCAAGAACGGCTCTCTTTTCGCGTATCTATATAACAAGCGCATTTACCCTTATAATACCATTCATGCTGTCCTGATTGGATTATATCGTTTACGCATAAAAACTCCGCAAAATTTAATGCGTTTTTTAATATATCACCAGTAAGAACTTCATTGAAAATAGCCTCGATTCTTATGTCAGTCATTTGTTTTCTCCTATCCCTAATATAAATTCCATGTAGTCGCCTACTCAACCTCATTATACAAGCCAATCGGGAACACGAAAAAGAACACTTCACCGACAAAAACCGCAGAGGGTCTCTGTGACAGTAAGGTGTTCTTTTTTGGACAGTGTCCTGCGGCTAAGAGGACTTGAACCTCCATGAACTTACGTTCACAGCGACCTCAACGCTGCGTGTCTGCCAGTTCCACCATAGCCGCGTATATGTGAAATGCCTTTCAGCACTACACTCCTATTAAATTTTCTAAGCTGTATTCCGGATTCTCGAAGCTGCTGATAAATTCTATCATTGTGTTATAAACCCCGCAAAGCAGCGTATCTTCCATTCCACCATCTTCGCGTGGCGCTGTCCTATGTCAACAGCATTTTAAATTATAACAGATAATTTTGTTCTTGTCAAGCATTTTTTTTAAAAATACAACCGCAATAATTTTGACGGTAAAGTCTGTGTTCCCTTGAAAGCTCAATCGAACGTTTATAACCGTCTTTCTTCTTAAAATCCTCACAAAGCGCGTATTCGCTCAGCTCCGCTAATATTTTGTTAATCAGCTCTGCATTTTTATGAGGGCTGACCGAAAGCGTCGTCGTGAAAGTGTCAATGCCGCGTTCTTTCGCGGCTTCAGCGGTTTTTTCAAGGCGCAATCGTATGCAAGCCTCGCAGCGCCTGCCTTTTTCCGGCCCGTTTTCAAGTCCCGCGACAGCTTTCAAAAATACCGCATTATCATATTCGCCCTCGATTAGCTCCACGCCGAGGATTGAAGCCAGACGCCGCTGCTCGGCAAGACGCTTTTCGTATTCTTCGGCGGGCATGATGTTAGGATTGTAAAAGAATAGAACTACTTTATATTCGGCGGCGAGCCGCTCTAAAACCGCGCTACTGCACGGCGCGCAGCACGAGTGTAAAAAAAGCCAAATCCTGTTGTCTTTTTTTGTCGAATATGCCACTTTACAATACCCCCGGTTTTATATATAATAAAATATACAGTGTGAAAATTTAAAACTGTTAAGCCGGGGAAAACGATATCCTCGTATCCCTCGTTTCAGAAAGGACTTATTAAAAACATGAACAACGATTTCCCGCGCATATTATCGCTGCTGCGAAGCGAGAAGCACTTAAGCCAGAAGCAGGTCGCCGAGGACCTGGGAATCGCGCAGGCGCTGCTTTCGCATTACGAGAAGGGCAAGCGCGAGTGCGGCTTGGATTTTCTGGTTCGGGCGGCGGATTATTATAACGTTTCCACCGACTATCTGCTGGGGCGCTCGCCGGTCAGTACGGGGTCTTTCCTAAAGGAAAGCGACATTCCCGACAGCAGCGATACCAATAAAGCCGATGGTTTCTCGTTCTCGTCGTCGCTCGCAAAAAAGCTGATTATCAGCAGCATTGACGTAATTTATTCAATCCTTAATAAAACCAAAAACAAGAAGCTTACACACAGCATTACGGCGATTTTATCGCTTGGTATTTATAAATCGTTCAGGCTTGTCTACAAGCTTAATCCCAAAAATGACAGGAATCTGTTTATCGTTAATGAAGAGGCGGCGTTCCGCGCCGCTGTTGCAGGTGAGTTGATTGCCGAGGGGGCGGCACTCACGGCAATCAGCGAGGCCGGCGGCGTACAGTCAGAAGGGATAACCACCGCCTCGCTCGAAAGCGAGTATAACAAGCAAGCCGCGGCTCTTCTTAATTTAATCAGAAACAGCGAGAATATGATTAAAAAGTACGAATGATTATTGTACGCCCCTTTTCTTTTTGATGAAAAATTGCAAAGCAGAAACACCAGCGCGGTAATTTATAACAACAATCACCGCAAACAGTATAACAAGCGAGATGTAATAAAAGTTTGCGTTCTCGATGAACATGACGATTACGCTCATTATTATGAGCAGAATAAGATTAACAATCATCTTAACAGGCTTTAAATCCATGAAGACAAGCGTGCGGGTGTCAATTACACGCACTGTGAAAACCACGACATAACTGATTAAAGCTGACAGCGCGGCACCGTTGATTCCCAAAGGTTTAATGAGCAGGAAATTGAGCAGTATATTTACCGCCGCTCCGCTCATTGCGGTCAGCATTGAGCGTACGGATTTCTTTGAAGCGACGTAAACGCTCCCCATAAAAGTTGAAAAGCAGGTGAAAACCACCGCTAAAATTATAGGCGGCGAATGACGGAACGCCCCCTCGAATCCCTCGCCCTGCGCCATTATGCCGAGAACTCGGTTGATAAAAAGCAGCATCGTCGCCGCGACGACGTAAATTATAGACTGATAAAAATTAAACACATCGGAATAGAACTTCGCAATCGTCCGCGAATTCCGCTCCGTAATCGCGGACATATTCCATGCTTGCGAAAAGATTCCCGCAACGAGCGCGATGATGTTCGGCAGCTTATATGCGGCGTTGTAGACGCCGGTATAGTCAAGCCCGTGCACGGCTGTGATAAAGAACGTACCGGAAACATTTGTCACCCACCACATAATCGTGGTAGGCATCATCGGAATCGAAAAGCGGAACATCAGCCGCCGCAGCTGCCGGTCAATCCCGAAAACCTTTATGTACGCCGAGAGCCGCCCCATATAAAACAGGAATATAATCGACGCAAGGTCTGCAAGCACCACCGACAAAACATAGCCGAGCACGCCGAGGTTAAATACAAGCAGGAACAGCAGATTCAGCGAGATGTTAATAATGGTCGTAAAAATGCCGTCTATTGCAAAAAGCCGTACGTTTCCCGTCGAGCGTACAAAAAGCGCGCAAACGCTCTTGATGCTGCCGGTGAAGACGTACAGGTAAATCAGGATACTGTAGCCGGAAAGAAATTCAATCAGCCCGATTGACGGAACGACGGGTATAAATATAATCAATCCGGTGACAGTAGTAATAAGACCTATTGAGAAAACCTGCGACTTGTCGTACTTGTCGTCAAGCCCGAAGCGGATAACCGACTCGCCTACGGACAGCGTGATTATGCCCATAATAAGCATGCTCGCGTTTACGATAATACCGACTGCGCCGTATCCGTCGGTACCGAGCATGCCGGTGTAAAGCGGCATCATTATGTAAACGAGCAGCTTCGAGCCGAACTGCCCGAGCGCAAGGATTAACGTATTAGACGCAAGCCGCTTATATCTGTCCAAGACCTAATCCTCCGCAAAATAATAAAATTAAATTTTAAAACCTTGAAAATAAACAATATTTAATCAGGGAAAACCAAACTTTTTATTCCTCATTGGTGTAGAAAGGATATGGCGGAAGTTTGAAAACAAATAAAACCGACTCGGGGAGAACGTTGTTTTCATTCCAATTTTATGAAGAAAGGATTTAATGAGAGTAAATATGAAAGCAGTTTTTAAATTCACAGTGATTGCACTCGGACTCGCAGCGATTGCGCTGTCTGTCATCGCGATTAAAAACCATTGCTGCAGGGATAGATTCGACTGCTGCGATGACGATTTTGATGAGCTTGATAACTTCTAATCCGGCAGTTTTAAAAATAAATTTTTAAGAACATTTATTTTCTCAGTTTTTTGAAAAACTCGCTGAGAACTACGCCGCACTCGGATTCTAAAACACGGCTGCGAACCATGGGCTTATGGTTTACGGGGTAGTCGTAGAGGTTAAAGAGTGAGGCTACCGCCCCGCCTTTTTCGTCGAACGCGCCGTAAACAAGGCGTTTTATTCTCGCGCTCGAAATTGCGCCGGCACACATGGGGCACGGCTCCAGTGTAACATAAATAGTGCAGTCTGTCAGCCGCCTGGCGTCTAACCTCAGAGCGGCTTTGCGTATTGCGTTAAGCTCCGCGTGCGCAAACGGGGAGTTTTGCTGTTCCGTTGTGTTGTGCCCTTTGCCGACTATATCCCCGTCCGCACCGATAACAACCGCGCCTACGGGTATTTCACCCGCGGCTGCGGCTTTTTTTGCTTCCTCGAGAGCGAGAAGCATAAAGTGTTCGTCGTTGTGCATATTATTTCCATTAAATCCTTTCTTCACAAACGAACAATGAAAACAATGTTTTCCCCGATTCAATTGTATTTATTTTCAAACTTTTTACCATGTCCTTTCTGCACAAACGAACAATAAAAAAGTTTCGTTTTCCCCGGCAGGGTATCATTTATTTTCAAACTTTCAACCTTAAATGCAGCTCGTCAAGCTGCTTCATATCTACGTCCCCAGGGCTTCCCGACATGAGCTCGGAAGCGTCCTTAGTCTTCGGGAACGCCGTGACATCACGCAGGCTCTTCGCGCCGCACAAAATCATCGCGAGCCTGTCGAGCCCTATGCCCGCGCCGCCGTGCGGAGGTGCGCCGAATTTATAAGCGTCAATAAGGAAACCAAACTTGCTTTCAATTTCTTCCTGTGTTAAACGCAACGCCTTAAACATGCGTTCCTGAAGCATAGCGTCGGTTATTCTGATTGAACCGCTGCAAAGCTCCGTGCCGTTGAGCACAAGGTCGTAGGCTTTAGCATAAACCTTACCGAATTCGCCTGTTTCGAGATATTGCAGGCAATCGTCATGCGGCATGGTGAACGGATGATGCATAGCGTCCCACTCATTTGTTTCGTCGTTAAATTCAAAGAACGGCATTTCGGTAATCCAAAGGTAATTATAGCCTGTTTCGGGAATCATGCCAAGCTGTGAAGCCGTTTGGGTTCTCATCGCGCCGAGAACGCGGGAAACCGCCTTAGCTTTATCTGCCGCGATTAAAGCAACGTCGCCTTTTTCACAACCGAGCAGCCTGCAAATCTCTGCAAGACTGCCCTCGCTCACAAACTTCCCGAACGAGCAGTTGGGTACGTCCTCATGCCAGCGGATATAAGAAAGGCCTTTCGCGCCGATGCCTTTAGCGAATTCGATGAGCTTGTCTATTTCTTTGCGTGTGAGTGTTGCCGCGCCGCCTTTGGCGACAATGCCGCGGACAGCCTCGGCGTCCTTAAACACCACAAATTCGGTTTGCTTGGCGAGGTCTGTGAAGTCCGTAATTTCCATGCCGTAGCGGGTATCGGGCTTGTCCGTGCCGTAACGGGCAAGCGCCTCGTCATAAGTCAGGCGCGGGAGCGGCGTTGTAATGCTAATATTCATAACCTCGCTCATGACGTGACTTACAAATCCTTCAAGCATTTCAAGCACGTCGTCCACGTCAACAAAAGACATTTCGAGGTCAATTTGCGTGAACTCGGGCTGGCGGTCGGCGCGGTTATCCTCGTCACGGAAGCACCGAGCAAGCTGAATATAACGGTCGAAGCCGGAAATCATCAGCAGTTGCTTGTATATCTGCGGCGACTGCGGAAGCGCGTAAAACTTTCCCGCATGAAGCCTTGATGGTACTAAAAAGTCGCGTGCGCCCTCCGGCGTGGATTTAATGAACATCGGTGTTTCAATTTCGATAAACCTGTTCGCATAGAAATAATCGCGCGTTGCTTTCGCCAGATTATGCCGGAGAATTAAATTCTTTTGCAGCTCGGCGTTCCTGAGGTCAAGGCTACGGTGCTTCAGGCGCAGCTCTTCGTTCGCTTTTTTATTGCTGTGTATTTCGTAGGGCAGGGGAGCGGATTTTGAAAGAATCTGCAGGTCGCTGACAAAAATTTCAACGTCTTTTTCCTTATTTACGTTTTCACGGGCGCGCAGAACCCCGCCTGCCATCAGAACGTATTCGCTTTTTACGCTGCTCGCCAGCTCAAATACTTCCCGCTCGGTTGTGTCGTCAAAAATAAGCTGAACGATTCCCGTTACATCGCGCAGGTCGATGAAAACGAGCCCGCCCTTATCTCTCACACGGTTAACAAAGCCGCCGACAACAACTGTTTCTCCCATGCTTGCTTTTATAACTTCTCCGCAATAATGCGTACGTTTTAAATTTTGCATTTTCTTGCTCCTTATAATAAAATATCCTATCCTTTTATTCTACCACATTTTTCCGTAAAAAACAAGCCCGTTTAAAACGGGCTTGAATTTAATCAACAATTACTCTTTAAGTGCGCCCATCGCGATGCCGCTGATGATGTACTTCGAGAGTGCGATGTAAACGACGATAACCGGAACAATAGTGATTGCAAGCCCGAGGTAGAACGCGCCGAGCTCACGGTTGTAGGTATTGCCGTTAATAATAATCTGAATTGCCATCGGCAGGGTCGACTTCTTCTGGTCGGTGATAATGAGGAACGGCGTGAAGAAGTTGTTCCACGAGCCGACAAAAGCAAAGATAGCCATTGTGAATGCGCCCGGAGCCGCAATGGGCATCATGATTTTATGAAAAATCCCGAGCTCGGAGCAGCCGTCGATTCTCGCCGCGTGAATAAGCTCCATAATCACGCAGCTTTCAAGGTACTGCTTGAAGAAGAACACGGCGCCCGCTCCTCCTATTGCAGGCAGAATAAGCGGAATATAGGAGTTGAGCATGTTAAACGAAACCACTAACTGATAGAATCCTATAATCGCGACCTGCCCGGGAATCATGATAAGGAACAATACAAGCCCCAAAGTGATTTTCTTCAGCTTAAAGTCGTAAATTTCAATCGCGTATGCGCATAAAAGCCCGAAATAAACAGTTAAAACCGTAGTGAGCGACGAGATAAACGCGCTGTTGCCGAAAGAACGGAACAAGTCAACCGAGCCGCCCTGGTCGAGCACCCGCCAGTTGAACGCGAGGTTCGTAGAGGGGATAAGTGAAATCCCAAGGTTTATTTCAGCGGTTGAGCGCGTGGAGTTAACAACAAGTATCCATAACGGAGCCACGCAAAGGAATGTAAGGAAAGCCAGCAGAATATAAATGAAAACTCTTCCTATATTAATACCTATTTTTGCACTCATGCCCGTACACCGCCTTTCCGAGTTTTTTCCTTTTTCGGCTCTTTATCTTTACCGATTCTCATTAACAAGAGCAGAACGATTGTAGCAATCAATATAACTCCGAATATCATCATACCCGCCGCTGCCGCAAGGCCAAGATTCCGCGTTTCCCCATACGGGTTTCGTGTACCGTGGAAGTATTGGTGAACCATAACAACGTTCATCGTATCGAACTCGCCGAGCCTTCCGCCCGGCCTGCCGTTAACGTTAAACATATAAGGAATGTCCATAATCTGCATACCGCCAACGAGCGAGGTTACCAGTATGTAAAGCATAACGGGTCTGAGCAGGGGAAGCGTGATTTTGAAGAAAATAGTTCCTCCGGAGGCCCCGTCGACATACGCCGATTCGTAAAGTGAAACGGAAATTGAGGTCATGCCCGCCATGACTATGATTATGGTTGTACCGAACCACAGCCACCACTGCATATAAGCCACCATCCCCGTCATAAATGACGGTATATCCGTTAGAATAACAGCTATTCCGTCCGGGGCGCCGTCCATGCCGGGAGTAATAAGTAAATAATTTTCGGGAACCAGGTTCATTTTAACCAACCACTGTGAAATCCCGAGGCTGTACAGCATTCTGTTGAGAGGACCCGAATTTCCGATAAGCATATTGTAAAGAGCGGCTACGGTAGCCGGCATCAAAAGATTCGGTAAGTAAAAAATAGTGCGGAAAATCCCGATGAATTTTAAGCGGAGCCGGAGTGATGTAAACCACACCGAAAGGAGAAGCGCAATCCCGAGCTGCGGGATGAAGTTCATTATCCACAGCTTCCACGTGTTGCCGATACTTGACATGAATCTGTCGTTATCGAAGACAGTGGTATAATTGGAAAACCCGAGAAATCTCAGAGATTGTGTAAAGTCTCTGTTTGTAGCGTTGGTAAAGCTCATGATAACCATGTTTATGATTGGATACAGCGTAAATATCGCAACAGCAATCAGAAACGGCGCCACGAACACATATCCCCATCTGTCAGCTTTTGTGCCTGTTCTTATTCTCTCTTTCATTTGCTTCCCTCACAAACTTAAATTTGTATAGCCATAATGGGCGTCAGAACGCCCATTACAGCTATAAAAGATATTAGAGTTTATTATGACCAGTCGAGGTCGGGCAGAACGTTACGAACGTCGTTACGGAAATCTTCAAGTGATTCTTCTCTGGTTCTGTCGCCGCTGATATAGTTGCCTACAGCATCGCCGAAGAAATCCTGGATTGTGCCGTCGGAAGCTTGAGTCCACTTAAGCTGTACGTTTCCTGCGATTGCACCGAACATGGTGTAGTTGTTCTGACCGCCGAGGAATACGGAGGTAGCGGCAGTGTCGAAGAATTCTTCGAGTTCTGCAACTAATCTCTTGCTGTTTACAACGTCGCCGGGGCCCTGGCTGATGCCGGGTTCTTCTTCTTCTTCACCGTCGTCGTTAACGGAAACTCTTACAGCGGGAAGGGTGGGGTCGATGCCTCTGAGGTATTCGTTAGTGTAAATACCGGTTGCCCAGTTTCTGAGGTTATCTTCGTTAAGAGCTGCGAATTTTACAAACTCAACAGCGTTTTCAGGGTTGGTAGCATCGTTCATTGCGCCAATCCATGTGCCGCCCCAAGAGTAGTTGAACGGGCCGTGTACAAGACCCCAGTCGCCGCCTGTGGAAGTTGCGTTAGGCATAATAACATAGGGGAGTCCCCATGTGGGCAGGAAGTAGGTGAAGATTTTCATTTCGTTGCCTGCGGGGTCGGTGAGTTCGCTTCTCATAGAAGAAAACCATTCGTTCGACCACTGACCTGCACGAGCTTCAAGGTCTTCATCGCGGAAAGTTTTAGCAAGCTCGAAGAGTCCTTCAACTTTAGGGTCAATCACGAGTTTGCCGTCGGTAATCCACGCTTGATTACGGAGATTGTAGGTGGGGTTATAGAATTCATTTACGCTTGCAACCATATAGATGTTAGGAGAGTGTGCTTTAAGTTCCTGTGCAGCTGCAAGGAAATTGTCCATGTTGCTTAACTTGCTCTGTACGAACTCGGGGCTGTCGTCTCCCCAAACTTCGTCAGCGATGCTTCTGCGGTAGAAAACGCCGCCTGGAGTTACCTGGTAAGTGTAAGCTCTGATTGCGCCGTCGGGAGAGGTTCCGATGTCAACCATGAAATCGTATGCTTCGATAGCGTCGGAGAGGGGCTTTAAGCTCGAAAGATTCATGAGCGAGCCGTTTTCTACGAATTCGCGTACGAATGCAGATTCGAGGGAAACAACGTCCGGAACGTTTCCGCCCATGATTGCGTTAAGAAGGCTTGTTTTGAACTGGTCTTCCCTGTCGGGAGTCATAACATACGAAATGTTAACGTTGGGCTGTGCATCTTTGAACGCAACAGTCATAACTTCAACTTCGTCTGTGAATGACCAGACAACGAGGTTGCCTTCCAAGGAACCTTCTTCGACTTCTTCAGCTTTGACTTCTACGGGAGGAGGAGGAGCTTCGCCCTGTACGCCGCCATTGCCTTCATTGTCTTCATCGCTGCTACAGCCCGCGGCAAGACCGAGAACCATAACCATTGATAACATAAGTGCTAATAGTTTTTTCATGCTTTCACCTCATAGTTTTAATCATAAAGATTTTGGGTTGCAGGAGCAACCATACTCAGATATTATCATATTAGTTTTATTTTGTCAAGACAAAATCACCATTTTATGGAAAGATTATTATAGAATTAGCACAAATCTGTCACATTTAACTAAAAAGTTACTCGAATTTTTTCTATTATAGTACGAATATAATAAAAGGAATACGGTAAAACCGTTACAGATTTTACCGTTAAATGTATATGTTTTCTAAAAATTTATCCTCCGGAGGGATTTTAAAGTGAAAATTATTACAAAATGATTACAAAAAGATTACAAAGATATTACAATTATCTGATTATAGCGGTTTTTGGACCGCTATGCCGTAAAGCGGCAGATTAAATCCGCCGCTTAAAAGCTGAGTGCGCCGTGCGGCGGCACACATTAAATTAGCATCCGCAAGGATTGCAGCCGCTATTGCAGCAACCGCCTGTTGCTCCGCCTACAAAACCATCGTTTCCGCAGAAGCACCAGAGAAGTAACAGGATGATGATAATCCAGCAGCAGTTACCGTTTCCGCCTCCAAAAAACATAATATGTCCTCCTTGAATTAGTTTGTTGTTTAAATGATTATGAAACGTTTCATAATAAATTGTATGCTTTAATCAAAAAATTGTTACAATAAAGGAAAAACTTTAAAATTTACTCTTATAAATCGGGGAAAACGAAGTTTATATCGAAATTGTTAAGAAAGGACTTAATTAGGAACTTGGGATTCACTCTTGTGAATCGGGGAAAACGAAGTTTATATCGAAATTGTGAAGAAAGGACTTTATAAAAATATGATAGAGTTCAGTGATTTTACTGAAAAAGCCAACCGCGCGCTTGAGGGAGCGAGGAACGCCGCGATGTCTTTCGGGCACATATATATAGGCAGCGAGCATATTCT
>Ga0123353_10011101_pt1 | contig 12659 bp, 8 predicted proteins | sample TergutLab28metaG_3_FD_92763 | JGI IMG/M metagenome (GOLD analysis project Ga0123353, IMG submission 92763) | Labiotermes labralis P3 segment gut microbial communities from Petit-Saut dam, French Guiana - Lab288 P3 | ecosystem: Host-associated > Arthropoda: Insects > Digestive system > Gut ... | reverse complement strand
TTCAGTATCTATATTTGTTGAATAAATATATAAAATGCAACTTTAAACGTTAGCGGTGCGGTACGACCACTATAGTTGACGTTAGGCGTCTAAAGGTTAATTTGACGTTATACATCCCGTTGTGTATAGGTAATTACATAAACAACACCGACGATTGCTTTCCTTCGGATCAAGAGAGACTCTCCTCTGGTTAGGATAAAAATAGCATTGCTATTGTTTCTTTCTTGTCAGATTGGTACTGCTTATGGAAGTGACAGCGCGTTCACTACTGAACACAGGCAAGGAACTGCACTGTGCTGTATGAACACACACAGATGAAGCAGACACAAGGACATCAAGAATAATTGTGCTCTCTGTTTGAACGTACATTAATCATAACCACTCTAGGTACGTTGTCTCGTAGCTGGAAGCAAATATTTGCGTTAAACTTTAAGGCACTTTTATACCAGGACCTGAGTATGAATTCTGAATAAGGTTGTAAACAGTGACGATTAAATGAGCAACGTATGAATTTAACTAATTTCTTTATCGTTTACCTTTATTTTGGAATGCATGAACAGCAAATTCCTCTCATTATCTATAATAGGGACGCCGCGTCAAATCCCTTCATTTCTTCCCTTGTACAAAAACCAATACAAGCACTGCAGAAGCATGGTTGAAGTCAGCATAAAATCATGCCTGCCTTCTAGACATGCGAGGCGTAGTAACTGTAGCAACAGAAAAACAGAAGACGTTTTGGAAGCAGATAACATTTTAAATAGTCAGTGTGCTTAAAAGCTTTACCTTCATACGGATAACAATTTGCGAAATGTAAGGAAACGGATCTCAGTAAGTTTGATATTGACCAAATAGAGATCTGTGCCAGTATTTGATGCGTGTCTCTGAGAACTAAACTGGTAATCGCAAATTATTGTTTCTACGTAAGATTTTATTCTTGCCGAAAATATTCAGCGTCATTCACTTCTTAGAATTTGGTCACCTTCCCAAGTTTATAATGAAAGTAAAACATAACATTTCGAGGACAGGATGGGTCTCAGTCACTAGACAAAAGAGTAAGAGAAATTCGAACAGTTGGATCCATTAGGAACAGCTGTTGTCAGCATCTGGGTCATGTAGCATGTCGTGTTGTACCCCACCGAGTGCCCCCCTTTATCTTTCGCCCTAGGAAGGGTCGAGCCCATCCTCGAAATTTTTTGTTTTAATTTTCGTTGTAGACACAGACAGATGGACGTAGTTCAAGAGTAAATTATTTCAAATATGGCATAACCTAGTCAGAATTATGTAGATTGTTATTGGCTAAAATATGGAAGGGCTGCATAAAACTGATACAGGAAGTTTGCCCTACTGCTCTTGTCACACACACAAACACACACACACACACACACACACACAGACGCCAAATTAGTAAAAGTCATTACATTCATTCGGCAAATCTTATTCGCCAAACAGCATTCACGTGTTTGAGTATCCCAGGATCATAACATTTTTACCTCCTTCTTCAACGAACTCACCCGGAATCCAATTGATACCCAGATTTTTCATTTAACGCCCATCAAAATAAAACGAAGTTAAAACAAACTGCTCTCATAGCCTCTGGCGCCAGGTGTGTGTGTTCTTACAGCAGAGTGTGGAGGGCTATTGTTTATTCAGTGCACGGACGGCGTGCAAATGTTCCGACGATAATGAAGCTTAACATGTGCCGACTGTACAGACATTAACCAATAATCGATTCTTACTTAAGATCCCTTTAGCGTCGCGTGAGGACCTGCGGTGACAAAGTTCCTTAGTTTGTCTTTAAATACGTAAACTAAGGCTCGATATCACGGATAAAAACTATCTCTCCCATGAAAAGACTAAGGCGCTATTTCCTCGCAATGTTTCTAATGTTGCAAAATTATAGTTCTCCTTCTTCTTCTTCTTGTCCTCATCCTCCTCTTCCTCCTTCTTTTTCTCCTCCTTCTGCTTCTTCAAAGACCTCAAAGTATTCATCGAGGACTGCTCTACAGGAAGGTATTTCGGGTTCTGTATTTGTACTGTATACGTACAAGGTTCCTCTGGTTTGTAGTTCCTGAAGTGTTCGACAGACGAATTTTCCGGTAGTACCTTGGAACAGAACAAATTCTCCATCTGTTCAGGGCTTACTTATCATTTACCGACAACTTCCCATCTCGTTTCTTACGACAAAATTTCTTTATAATTCTTAAGACTATGTCACTTATTCTTTAATACATACTGTCACTGATATTGCAGAGATTTTCAATGATGGTAGCAATAATTGGTGTTACTCAGTCATGTAGCTATGAATCTGTCAATTACTGGGTGTACTCGGTCAAGCAGCTACGAATTTGAAAATAACTGGGAGTGTTAAGTCATGTAGCTGCAAATCTGACAACATCTGTGAGTACTCAGTGCTGCAGTCACAGCAGTTCATTTCCTGAACATGCCATACACATATCGCAACTTGAGCAGGTCATATACTTTGCAACCTTTCACTGTCTTGACGCAGTAACCTAGCAGTCAGTGAAGCTACCTCACAGTCAATGACGATTACACTGCATTTCAGAACAGTTGTACGAATGTGACAGTAGGCAGCAGGATATCCACTGCTTATTCATAATCCGTTTAATAATCCTGTCGGTACCTCAGATTGCACAGCCTTAAGTTTTAATACTATATGCTGATAATAAATGACAGAAGATGTGACACGTGTGTAGAGTGGCAGTTACATAGGTAAAGGTAAAGGTAAAATGATCCCTTTACAGGCCCGGTGTGGCCCAGAGGGTGGGTGGAGGTATAGCTCTACTCTTCAATGACCGCGGCACTAGAAGGGGGTGAGTTGTCAACAGCACGCCCCGGCCGCACTTTACCCCCGGGAAAGATCCGGTACCCATTTTACAGGAGGCAAGGTGGGCCCCGGATCAGGTCTAGACGGGCGGAAAATCTCGTCCTCACCGGGATTCGATTCCCGACCGTCCAGCCCGTACCGACTGAACTACTCGGCCCAAGGCAGTGACATAGATTCCAGTAATTTACTCGGAGAGACTAAAGAAAATCAAGAATACTCTACGAGGGAGTATATTATCTTGGGTCCGCATGTCTTCCACATGAGAAGGAATTCAGTCTGATATCAGAATTCTGACCACGTGTGTTTTTTGAGAAGCAGTTGAAAAGGTGACATTTCAAGGAATAACAGATAGCAGGTCCTCTCCAGCTTCAAGTCCAAACTTGACAATATCCGTCACTGTGAAACGCGGTCGAGTCTTAGATGCTGATAATGGCTTGCAGTTTTTCCCTACAGCTTAATTGTTTTTCCTAATACAAATAAAAACGTTGGCGTAAATGTCACAACGCACGATATTTTTTTACTTGGACTATATGTTATCTATAATTTCTATTTAATGTGATATATTTTTGACAGATTAATAAGAAGAATTTCTGAATACCATCTTGCCTTCAGACCAAGATCCTCCAAATGTAGTCGTTTAGACAGTTACGTGGAACTTGGGTTTCTTCGATTTTTACATACAAATTTGATGTTGTGTTTCAGAATACACGTGTAAATATTTCGTGGAGAATAGAGTAAGGTAGCTTAACGTGATTCATAAGTAGAACAACTAACCATCCGCCAAACACAACAAATATACTTTAAATAGCGTACCTAAGAATAGCTACAAGAACCTTAAATACATGGCTTAAGATATTTTTCTGCTTTGCCCGTGATTTTTATGATATTTATGAAAATTAAAGGGACAATTTTTATATAACAGTCTTGATTAATGTTGATTGTATTGTTGTGCATTACGCCTTATTAGAAACTCTTGTACAGCTTGATATTGGTTGAACTGAAACCTGCAACCTGTAGCTGTTTTACGTAACTTACATCAAATACAAATAAAAAGTGCAGTAATTGACACTTACTGATTTTATGAACCGAGTAAGAGTGCATACAAGAAAAGGAACATTCCTAGCAATACTACATTTGTGCCACGCTATCGTGGTCCGTGCAATAAGTGGCAAATTACTGGAAAACGGGGTTTCTTTTCTGGGAGTGGCAAAGACTTTTCTATACCAGTCACCTTGTCAGACATGCAGTGCTACCCAAGTAACCTTCCGCATAACAGATATGAAGAATTTATCTCTGGTAGTAATGCACCTAAGGGGTGAAGCTGACCAATCACCTCCTTATTTCTTCTTCTTCTTCTTCTTCTCCTCCTCCTCCTCCTCCTCCTGCCCCTCCTCCTAGCATTACTTCAATTTTGTACTTGTCAATGAACAAAACTTCTCCAATTTCTTCTTTCTTACGACTGTCTTTCCATTTTGATTTCTTGCCAAGTTTTTCTTCTCTCTTTGATGTCTTGCAGTTCCTCAATGAACCTTTCTGTTCTGGGTTGTCTCATTTAAAATTACCTCTCGTCCCTTTCGCCTTGTTTCCTAGTCTAGCCAGTATTTTTACAGAATAAAATACTGCGGTTTCTTCTCGTCTGACTCTATTAAAAAGTCTTTAATTCCAACTTTTCTAAATATTTTATTTCGATTTCCACCCCTTCTTCTCCTTTAACCCCACAATTCCAGAGTATCATAAGCATTGCTTAGATTTTACCTCTCGGTGTCTTCTTACGAAATGTTCGCTCTACAGTGGCTGTTTAAGATATGTTTTACCTCCATCTAGTTAAGCACTCGTGAAACCATGGTTTTGTGCACTTCAGTGAGTTGTAGAGTTCGTACATGCCGCCTAATTTGCAGATGAAAAAACCTCGTATTTCATCCAGTGAGCCGCAAGTGGTTCTCAGAACAAATAACTGTAATATTGTCTCAAATCTCTAAGCAATAAAACTTATATTTTCTGTGGGACGGGAAGCACTTTTCTGATCATTTTAACCCTTGGAGGATTAAGCACAGAGGATTGTCTATTTTAAATATAAGAAGACAATTCAGTTCTTCTGAAGACACTGCCCTGTTTCATCTGTCACCGTGTAGGTAACCTTGCACTCCCTGTTTCACAGTTAGCTTCTTTAATGTATGGAACCTCTCCAAGTATCATGATAGGTAGAACGGCCTATCAGTGGGCTTCTACACGACACAAAATACACGAATATATATATATAAATTTCTATTTTTGAACACACCAACTTACAGCTCGCCTACCCATAGACCACCATAAACGTTACACCTTATGGCCTAAGAACTTCAAGTAGTTACTGGAGAGAAAAGCAAGTCGATTTTATACGGAACACAGAAGATGTGGAGCAAGAGAAATGAATTTTTCTGTTTCATCTCTTTGGTCTGTTGCTTGATGCTTGGGTATCAGCAATGAAACTTGAAGTACTCGGTAAACAAGGTGAGTAAACATGCCAATGTACGCAGCTCAAAGGGTGGAGGAGGTATGTACACTGAAATGAGAGTGAACCATGTTTTAGAGGTTTAAGTTAAGGCGAATAGACGTTATAAAATGTGTAAAAGCTACTCAACCGGGAACTAAGAGAGGAAGTGCATTCTGTTGCTGTTCTGTAGCTCGTACTGGAGTTCATCTTAGAACTCCCATGGCAAGGAAGTTCAAAGAAACAGAGGTTATTGGCTTAAAGGATTAACTTGCACGGATGTCAGTATGCAATTAAACAGAATGTGGAAACTGAAAAGTGGCAATTACACTTTTGTGTTGGTATAAATTGAGGACGCACTGGTGAAGAGATCAGTTCAATGAATACACAGAAAAGAACATTATGTTATGTACGTAAAGGTGATTATTATTATTATTATTATTATTATTTTCTCTGCATCTGATGGCCTTTGTAAGAAGAACCATTGCTAACAAATTTAAAGTTTGTTATTATTATTATTATTATTGAGTGATGATCTGCATTGGATGGTCTGTATAAGAAGAACTATTGCCATCAAATTTAAAGTACATTGGTTTATAAATGAACAGTAAGATTCGGGAAAGTAGTAGGTCTGCTGAATACTAATAAAGACGGAAAGACCCAGCAGCCTTGATAATAGGATGAAGGCGTAAATATGGTAGACGGGGTTAACCCTGAGAGAGTGGGTTGAGAATGAAGTACGGTTAAACAATGAAGTTGGATGTTGATGTTAGGGCGCTCTTTTGCGGCCTTCCGCGGGAAATTTTATGGAGAGTACTGCAATCGTCTTCATGCGAATAGAATTCCTTTCATATCAATGAGAGATGTCGATGACTCTTCTCTTAAACATTCAGGTACAGTCATCTCGGCACTTCGATGTGGCTGATCGCTGTATTGAAGCAGTTTTAGGCGGATAAGGCAAGGCAGACGGCTGAGAAGTTCCCAAAATAAAATGACATTATTTTATAGTTTTAGAGTTTTCAAGATAAGTGGCAAAAACTTCAGTAAGAAGAACTTTGTTACACATCAATAAATTTTGAAAACAGCTTATAATATCTGCCTTCCACTTAGAGCTTCTACCAGTACAGTCTTACCATTACACATTATAAATTAGCAATTACACAAATTAGAGACTTTTTATGAATTATTGCCGTTAAGCTGAACAACATGGAATTTTTAGACGTTTTCTTAAAGGTTCATATTGTCACTAAGTAACGAATTCCAAAATAATAATTTAACAAAGTAGCTCATCCGAGGAATACAGTCCTTCGTAAGAACCTAACAGTCTCCATGTTAGTTAAAATATTTTCCGTGCTTCATGGAATCCAAACTTTCATTCCATTCTTCAAGAGGTAACTGCTAAGTCTCTGTTTCGAGTCGAATACGATAATCGGATTCACATGCACCGACATTATTTCTTCATGATCATTATTAATGTCATCCGCCCATCTGTAAACACATTTACCATGAGGTATGTCCTTTTAACTGTAGGAATCGCCTAGGCTTATTTCTGTAATCAATCCCGTCCTGAATTTTACCCAGTATTTTCTTTCAAGTTTAACTCAATACGTAAACGGAATTATTGGGTTCTTCAGTGTGGAATTTAATGTAACAGACGAAATACTGCTCCTACTCTCCTCTGTCGTCAAATATTACAGAAAAACGAGGAGATAATCGGAAAAAGTTCAGCTCTTTATAGAATAAAATAGAGCCTATTTTTAAGTTAGTAGGGACGTTTTCTACAGTGAAACCAATGTTACTGTATAAGAGCGAAAGAATTTAGTTTGATGAAAATGTGCTAGAGTGAAACGTAGAATAAATGTCGGATAGGCAAATATTTGTCTCGTAAATTTCCTGTTCATTAAGGTCTGAAAAAAAAGTTCTTGTATCGCCAGTGCTCTTCAAATCTGGATTAGTGTATGCCAGTAGGAGAGCGCAAGAAAAACGCGATTGATCGAAACTTAAAGGGACATAATATTTTCTGGTGCGTCTTAGTGGTGTTAATACATATGGTGGAAATGTTCTTACTACAACGACAGACACAGAAGCCTTAACCTAAAGACAATCACTAAAACCAATTAAAATATAGTACATTTTATTGGGACGACGCTAAGAGATCAAAGTTTCATGCTTAAAAATAGTAAGGCTATACAAATTCAAGGAATTCCTGCTATATTTCGGTCCAGAATATTCTGTTTACCCTAAGTATGAAGCCTAAAATATTCGAAACTACAATTTTACTAGTTAGTTGTTTCGGCCGTGAAAGCCTGTCACACCGCGGGCACAATGAGGGCTGAGAGTGTTCGGGAAAAGAGTGTAGAAGAAAATATTTGAGCTTAACAGGGACTAAGCAACGGAACTCTGGAGAAAATCGCATTGGTAAGGATCTTCATGATATGCCCTGTTTAGAGGATCAAATCGAGAATGAATGGATGGAAGAGACATACGGGAGAGGAGGGATCAGAAAATCAGAAAACCTGCAGGCTAGAGACCACTTAGAATACCTAGATGAAGGTGGAAAATCAAATTAAAGTGGATCTTATGAAAGCTGGGTCGAAAGGCGTCGTTAGGGTTCAAGATAGGAACAAGGCAGTGTGTTGCAGGGATGCAAACAACGTGAAGGATGTCTTGACGATCCAATGCATTACCAACTCTTCAAGAAGGATCCTGTTACTTTCATTTTAATTAATATTACTTTTACTTTTACTATTGTTAGTTTGACTTCTGCCCCCCCCCCCCCGATTTTGACCAAACCTGTGTATGCATTTATCATATCATTTAAAATATGCATTTATGATAATATTGTGTTGTTATAACAATAATAAAACCATAAATGCTCCAGGTCTCAGCGTCGTCTTTGAAATCATTAATTTCAGGGACCGCTGACGTTGTATTTTCCTTCAAAATCCCAGCACAGTAAAAATTAAAAAAAAAATATTTTTCTCCTTTCAAATTGTTTAATTTTTTTCTTGTGACGAATTTTTCTGTAGAATACCTTGGGGTTTTAAAAAGTTAATTTACATTGTTGCCGATCTTTGGAACAATATAAAACAGGAAACACTTGAACATTCTAAAGCAGCCAAAGAACCACCAGCAGGTACCAAACCAACTATAAATGACACAGTTTACACAAAGGAATTTTTATATATATATTTTTGTTTAAACTGAGCCTAATTTAACTGTATTTACTCTTCCTTCTGAAATCTGTTTGATACTGAATGACTCATGTCCTGCAGGACCTTTGAGTTTGAAGCAACAAGGTCTCTGCACTCAGAAAACATAAACGTGAAGTAGGTAAATATGAACAGCGTACGGACTTGGGGTTGTAAACGTTACGAGGGAATATGGCGCTTATTATGTTCATACGCAGCATTTATTTTAGTCCTGTCGCACATCCTTATGTAGGTCATACACTGTTACGTATCCGGCGCGCACGTCCTATTTCATCGCCAACAATGCAAACACCCGTTGCTGGGAGTGTCCAACAGGTTGGCAATGAATTGGCAGTAGTTGGCTGTTACCAGCACCTGTGTATGTAGCTTCTTATTTAATTCTTTCCCTATTTTTGTATCTCGATGGCTAAAAAATTTTAGATTTTTCACTAACAAGTTGAGTACAAGAACCTTGCTTACAAGACTGTAATCAAGGGTAGTCCTTTCATTATAATATAAAAATTTTATTAAGTCTTATAATTTCTCTCAATTTTTAACCTGCGATATTTTTGTTGTGTCTCTGATAACTGAATTATGTTTGTATTCAGTTACTTCCCCACCGCCTTCACACAGTAAATGAACCCTGTTAATGCTGCTTTACTATTCGTCTGTCCAAAATCAAGTACAACATTTACTGAAACCCTAAACAACATACTTAGAGTAAACAACTTTGTTAAGTGCTGACTAATTCAATACACGGGCCCATACAATTGAAAAACATTTCACAGAAAAATGATATAAATTATACTTACTCTTCCCTGCATAACACAGCAGAGATGAAACCTGTAGCAGCTACTAATAATTCACCACACAGCTAGACTTAAATCTTTCCGGATCAATGTTACGGATTGCAGAAACCAAAGTTTCAATTATGGCAGTACTATTATGCGGCCTTGGGTGTAGTCCTGCGATTGTTCTAGCGACATTCCATCCTCACAAATTCTCCATAAGTTCAACCATAATGTTATTTTCTTATACCATTAATCATTAGCCGATAACAGCCTAGTTACAAAACCAATTTTATTACCCACTATCAAAACAGTAAGTTATCAACAAAAATCTTGTCATTATTCAGCACTGTTAGTATACAATAAAACTGGTTATGAGAAATTTATTTTTCTCGGGTTTTGTGATGTTACTGAACTGGTAACAGGCAACAAAACTGGTTATGTGTTTAACCTAAACCACACAGTGGAGTTTTCCAATAAAAATTCCCATAAAATTCTTGGTTTCAATTGGAAACAATCAGAACTTTCTCCATCAAAATTCTGCCAATACTGAAGGCTCAATTTCGCTGAGATTTTACGTCGTTTCGTCTGGAGTGTAATGTCAGACGTTTTGGAGAAACGTTGTCTACATCTTCATGGCTTAGCAGCCCAAACAATTAGAGGGTGTACGCCTCTTCGAAACGTCGGTAATTACTTATAATTTATAACATTACAGAAAACCTAAACCGTCCTCAAACCATTGTTATAGTTCCAAATCTCTCATCTCTCTTCCTAATTAAATTAAAATTATATACATTTGCCAAAGTGATATTTTGCTGAAACACCGAATCAGCTCAGACGAAGCGCTGTAGCGAATCCTTCGCCCAAACCTTATACGTAACTGTTCTACTGGTCTGCTGCAACGTAACTTTCTTTATTCTATTCATTAAGTCATTGTATTAATTAAATTTACCACAATGATAATCATCAAAATACAGTACACCTGTTCGAAGAAGTGATATTCTATTTTGGCCTGACAGGTTTTGATCCCCGGTGGAACTGCTGTCGTGGGCAAATATCATATGCTCACTTTATCTAGTACAATCAGGTACATTAAATTTTATAAATACATGTCTGCTTTTTATTAATGATAAAGGATACTGAAGTGTTAATATAATTACCTTAACAGCTTGTGTGACTATATGATACTAACCCATAAGGAAAAAACAACATGTCGTGTAAGGTAATTTTATGAATTCTTCGTGTTGTAGTTTGATGGCTGTCATTTTAATTAACACAGGGTAACTTATAAGTCAGTATGCTCCTGCCCACCGTTTAACGACATATATATGGGAGAACAGATTTCTCTCTCTACTTGTAAGATCGGCGCTAGATGGAAATATGGTCGACGTCACATTCTGGACGCTTTAACTGCGGGAATGAACGCCGGTACCCACAGAATAGGAGAGTGGGTGAGTCCCATGGTTAGGAGAGACGAGTTCGAAAACAGAATAATCCCTTGCCCCTGCAAGGATTCGAACTCCCAGCCGTCCAGACCACAGCCAAGTCGCTGTACCGACTGCGCTACCGAGCCCCAACACAACTTATTTGAAGGAAATTTCTTACAAGGAGTAAAATTATGATTATTAACGAAATGAATGCGGCAGTATTTCCAAAAAGTCTCTTGGCGAAAAAAAAAAGGACACAAATACTGATGGACGCTGAAAATCTATTAGAAGAAAAAAGTTGGCAGTCTGTAACTTGTTCACACATAATTATGAAATAAGATAGCTTTTGCAATTTCCAAATTATATATGCCACTAAATGGTTAAATTCTTAAAGATTATTTTGAATTACAAATTCCCTTAATTACTGACTTTCAAACCTCGAAAGCCATACAAAACTTAAGAATGTCCCTTTCACTGAAATGAAATACTATATAATACTTTAAATGTATTCCAACATATATTATCTTATTTTAATTATTCTATTTTCGGACATTACAGCACACATTGCGGTTGAGAGCTCAATATTTATAAGCGCGCGCGTGCACACACACACACACACACACACAAACATATATATATATATATATATATATATATATATATAAACCCGGATGATGGCTTTTTATCAAATCCGAAACATGTTGCATATTACATATTTAATCACTGCAAAGTGTAGTTGTGATTGACAACTAAATTTCTTCTCTATCAGTACATTGAAACAGGATACCATACACAAGGCCGCAACTCTATACATGAAGGGATGATTTATCACTGAAGTTAGATAATGAAGCAGACTCCGAACTGTCAAATTATTCAAGCCAATTATTTGCCACGTCTTATGTCCCGGCAATAATATATAAATTGCAATCGAACTGGAAGCTCCTACATTCCGCACAATCACATTTCGTTGTACAAAAATATTTACAAAGTATAATATTTTGTTCATGTCTACCAGTACTGCTACACAGAATATCATGCACTTAACTTGAGTGGAAGTGTTGACATTTCATAAGTGCACACATATTTATTGGTGCCATCATTAATGTTGTGAAGGCAGGCATGCCATAAATGATACAGCGTGGGACTACGGATCGGATTTGTCTGGCTCAAGATGGGGTTCGGTGGTGGACTGTTGCTAAGTATGGTAATTAACCTTCCAAATCAGAGTATTTATCTATCGCCGCACCGATTAGGGCAGTTGCAACACCTGACAAACATACAATCGCCAGGACATCCGATGACACAGTTGCAGTGCTAGGAAACGAATCAAGGATCGCACTACGTAATGGGCGTGGCATACCTGGACTATGTAGCTTACCGTCTGTCATCTCCTGCAGGCTCCATTAGAGACGTTAATAGGCAGAATATCAACTGAATAGCATTTCTTTTAAATCAAGTACTATTTTGGTCTCGAGATCAGAATGCAGGACAAAATCACAGTGTGAGGATTGATAATAGTACCTGCGAGAGGGTGGAAGAGTTTAAATATTTGGGAACAACTTTAACAATCCAAAATTCTATTCGGGAAGAAATAAAGAGTAGACTGAGGTCAGGAAATGCTTGCTATTATTCGGTGCAGAATCTTTAGTCTTCCAGGTTGCTGTCCAGGAAATTAAAGATTAAGATATACAGAACGATAATCTTGCCGGTTGTTTTGTATGGGTGTGAGGCTTGGTCGCTGACATTGAGGGAGGAAAGGAAGCTGAGGGTGTTTGGGAATATGGTGTTGAGGAGAATATTTGAACCTAGGAGGTACGAGTTAACGGGGGAATGGAGGAGATTGCATAACGAGGAGCTAAGTGATCTGTACTCCTCACCCAATATTGTGCGGGTGATAAAATCGAGAAGAATGAGATGGGCTGGGCATGTGGCACG
>Ga0123353_10011100_pt1 | contig 12660 bp, 11 predicted proteins | sample TergutLab28metaG_3_FD_92763 | JGI IMG/M metagenome (GOLD analysis project Ga0123353, IMG submission 92763) | Labiotermes labralis P3 segment gut microbial communities from Petit-Saut dam, French Guiana - Lab288 P3 | ecosystem: Host-associated > Arthropoda: Insects > Digestive system > Gut ... | reverse complement strand
TGTGAATCGTGCAAACTGCACAACTGTGGGACATTCAATTTAACCTGCTCTTAAAAAAAAAAAAATTAGGATACGGTGAATTACTGCTGAAGTTCTGTTCCCATCCTCTATCTACAACTCGGAACAAACACACATATACAAAGGTACGGTACAATAATCATGTCTATTTTACATACGCATGAAATACTGGCCAGTCATCTCAGAAAAGCACATGGTGCATATGTTTTTGAACACAGAACTGAAAAATGGCCCATTAACGTTTTAAGGATCAGGCCGGAGGAGGAAACTGCAGGAGTTTCACGACGCGTATTCTTCGTCAGTTATTATCACGGCGCTATCATTACCGGCGAACCTTTCACGCATGGGAGATATGAACAAAGCAGAGGAAGTTACAGTCGAATAACCACATAGGAAACCGTGGTGCAGACGGAGTATAAATAAATAATGAAATGGGATGTGATCTAGGTGAGGATATCGCACAGTGGCGGGTTCATGTTAACAAAACCTTCTGCTTCTATGCAAGGTTGGCAATTTCTCGAGCAGCACAGCCACTGAACGACACCAACCCTGTGATACGTTGCACATACCTTGCTTTCCCATTGTAGGACGTCCTAAACGACCAAACCAACGAAGAAATCGCCTAGCCGTGGTGACATCGGGACGACAACCCGGCGCATCGCAAGGCGTAACAGAACGCTGGTGCTCCTGTAGCAGCAGCACAGTTCGACTGCTGGGATCGTGCTCGCAGCTACACGGAGACATCGGGCATTTGTTCGTGTTTCAGTCCAACGCCGGCTACAACCTTTTCCACATCTGTACGTTCACTACCGTCAATAGCACCGCCGGATCGAATATAAACCCATTATCATGGAACAAAATGGCAGCATTACCTTCAGCACTCGAACACCTGACGCACACTGCTGATTAACACACCGCGACAGTAGAGCATAACCACAAGTGATGATACGACAAAAAGTGCGGTATCTACTTAATACGTCGAACCGACTAATGGGCACTGCTGCACTGCGAACCAATAGCAGCAGAGCGCCACACGTGCTACTACGGAGCTACACTGCTAATGACACCACACAGTGTTGACCGCCTGACACTACACGAGCGTCTTATTGGCTTCCGATGCAAAATCTTGTTACAGAACGATGTTATCATCCACATCCACTGGTTCAATGTTCCTACGTCAGGTATTCGTGATGTGCGTATTCCTGAAAACCATTTCACATTGCACTCTATTGTTTCGAAACGACTAAGATTTCTTTTCAAATTAGGCTTGCATGATATTGTGTGCTTGTCAGTGAAGTTTAATGAACTCAGTACGTCAGTAAGTTTCTTTAGAATAAACAGCGAGTAACTGTTCGTTGTTTCTGCAGAATGCTAACTATTTTCAAGCAGCAACTAATGGGTATTACAAATTTCTGCCAATGCGTCACACATTCATACGGAAAGTGGTAAAATTTGCCAACACGGCTGTATAATCGGGAACAACCAGCTAGCAAACTACGATATCAGAATATCGTTCGCACTTGAAACAACGCCAGTGGGGATGACTCAACCGCCGTGGACACAACCCCTCTTTGCTCTTCTTTTCAAGTAGGCACTATCCTGATATCAAATTGTTTTATTGTGTTGCAACACTTTTCTCCTAATCAAACCAGATGGCATTACACTACGAGAAAGCACAACAAACAATCACAGCAAGTACTAGCATCGCATAAATGCGGGCCACAGCGAGCACAACACCACACGCCACTATCCGCGACAAAAAACGGACTGTGGCAGTCTCTACGACAAGACACGTCGTATTGCGTTTGCGTTCACCACCTGACTCAACCTGGAGCAGGCGAGTAGGCTGAGGTCCAGCTGCAGATACCCCACTCCTCCGCCACTACCTGTTTAGACGAGTAATGATCCTGACGGCAGAACAAGCAGCACGGAATATTCTACCACCAATATCAACAGCACACCAAGTAGCGGTACCCACATATGTAGAACTTACTAATCTCATCTATCAATCTTAAGCATCCCATACACACTCAGTTAAACTGAGCTTTCCAGTCGTCTTTCACACAGAGAAATGCGCAGTTCACTCAGGGAATCCCACAGTTTCCCTGCCGACGCCACGACGGCATCATCAAAAGGCACATCTGTTTCTAACAATTCATTCAGTAGATGAGCATCGCATGAAATATTCCTTTTCAAATACCACTTCTTACTGCACATTTGATATATCCCTTTTCAAATTCCACTTCTTACTCCACATTTTACGCTTTATTTTCTTTTTTTCGAATAACATTATGGCCAATGTGGCTAGCAAACAGCAAACGACAGCCTTGTTTTTATCCACCATAGTCACACGCACAAGAAGACACGGAATTGGCAAAAAAAAAACTGACAAACCTGATGGGAAACCGGTGTTGTGCCAGAGAAAATTCAGTTCAGTTTTTCTTGCAGTTTTTTTACACAGTTAAACTGCACAGTTTAACTTAGGGTGTATGGGGCCCTTTACAAGAACGCAAGCGCACAAAGTGGACTTTGTCGCCGTCTTTCGAGACAGTGGTTCAGACAGGTCTCTTTTAAGTATTCTATCTATCAGTCAATTGCAACCCCCGTGTGAAGTGCCTAAGAAACAGGGCTGACACTATAAGTCTCGTTACTGTTCTTGAAAGTGGCAGCCGCGCGAATTTTCTGAATAGGTTTAAAAAACTAAACACAACTGCAGAACTAACTGAACCAGAACAATCCAGTCCATGTCCCGTACTTCCTGAAGATCCATTTTAATATTTTCCTCCCATCTACGCCTGGGTCTTCCAAGTGGTATCTTTCCCTCAGCTTTCTCCACAAAAACCCTGTATGCACATTTCCTCTCCCCCATACGTGCTACGTCCCTCGCCCATCTCATTCTTCTTGACTTGATCACCCGAATAATATTTGGTGACGAGTACAGATCATTATGCTAATCATTATGTAGTCTTCTCCACTCCCCTGTCACTTCGTTCCTCTCAGGTCCAAAAACTCCCTCAGCACTTTCTACTTACACACCTTCAGTCCATGTTCCTCCCTCAATGTGAGCGATACACTTTCACACCCATACACAACAACGGGCAAAATTATAGTTCCGTATATCTTAATCTTTATATTTTTGGGTAACAAACTGGAAGACAAAAGATTCTGCACCGAATGAAAGCATGCATTCCCTGACTTGAATCAATTCTTCGTTTCTTCCTTCTCTAAAAATCACTATAGCTGTAAAACGCATTTCTCTTTTAACACCCAACTATTTACAACTCTTCATTCACTATTCCCGAAATATGGTTATTTCTTTAATATAAACAATATTTACAGATAACAAAGCATATGTAATCACGACACGTTCTTTCATTTCTGCCTTTTCTTTTATCTCGCGTCGTATAGAATTCTCATCACGGTAACAGAACAATAGCACGGTTGCCAAAAACACACACACAAAAAAGAGATACAGTTGCCAACATACGCAAAACAGAAAACGTAAACCAACTATGGTTAGCCTTTCGGGTTTTGTACTTGGGACATACAGCAAGTATGAACCCGACTAACGAATAAGCTATGTGCGTGTGCTTTTTTTTTAAGAACCAAGGTTAGGCTTTAGGTTTGTGCATGATGGCAGTTACGAATGTTGGAAACCGTGACACCACTTCCTGTTACTACCGATGTCAACGCACGTTCGACATGGTTTCCATTACATACGACGCCAATAGCGGACATTTGAATCATATATATATATTTTTTATTTAGAACTGCAAATTTACAATCTACTCCCAGTGGAGCAATAAGTAAATGTGAGGTAAGAGACAACGGGAGGGAGTAGTCATCCATCGACGAGACTCCGACGAATGCATATATAAGCATACTGCTGTGACCGCTCATAAACCTGCTTTCTGTTAATAGTCTTTCAAAGTGTTGTTGAATCAAGAATCATAAAGACTTTGTCTATTTTTGTGCCATTTAGTGCCACTGAAGGTAGACTGCCGATATTACACAACCGTTGTTCTTAAAGACAATACGAATACACTCGTTGCAGAAAGCTACGACATGTATACAGCTATACCGCGTATAATGTCTCCATGCATATCGACGCCGCAAAATTAACACCGAGTGTTCCACAACGTCGCAAGATAATTTTTTTGAGGGGGGGAGGGGATTTTCAACGGCAGGTCCTACACAATAAGTACAGGTAACGTTCATCCTAGAACAGGCCACGAAGACCCAGAGGGGGAGCAGAGGTATAGCTCTACTCTTTCTTTAACATCGGCGCTAAATGAGGGTGGGTAGTCAACGCTACGCCCCGGCATTTTTACCCCCGGGAAAAACCCGATACCCATTGAATAGGAGGCTGAGTGGGCCTCAGGGCCGGTCTGGACAGGTGCGGAAAATCTCGCCCCCCCCCAGCGGGATTCGATCCCCGGACCGTCCAGCCCGTAGCAAGTCGCTATATACTGACTGAGCTATCCCGGCCCTGGACCTACACAATCCAGTTTTCAATTATGGTCCACAAATAATATGTATATCATTTTCACAATCGGTAAGAAAACAAGAGCTTAAAACCTTTTTCAAAAGTATTTATTTTGATTTCACACTTGGGCAACGGTAACGCATCTCCACAACTTACGAGGAAATTTGCAACAGTAAGGCACTCCACCATATATTACGGGAAAAACTGATTCGTTACGTGGTCTTTTTTTTTGGGGGGGGGGGTGTTTCGTATCCCCGACGTCAACTGCAGTATGCTGTTGGTCGCACAGTGCACAAAAAATATCAGTGAGTTCACATTTCGGCTCGCGGCTGCTAACTTTCTGGCATAAAATAGGAGAAGCGGATACGTATGTGTGTCCAGTACAAAGTATGATAAGAACCAGCCCAGCCTTATGGAGATATGACGCCATAAAAATTTAATTACATGTATAAAAAAACAGACGTATAGGTAATGTGTATGGACAATAAAATGTGTTTCATTTTTCACTTCAAAATGAATTCTGAATAATTTTCACTCCAGTAAACTTTTAGCGAAAAGCGGTTGAGATCAGTGCAGAAACTCGTGTAGGTCTTCACGAAAAAATCGACTTCCCTTGCTGGTCGATTTTTAACCCAAATTTTAATGTGCCAAGATATTTTAAATACCTCGTCAATACAGGAAGGCTTAATGAAAATCCATTATATGCCTGTCGAGTTGTATGTGGGCGACCTTCAAGCGCCGTCTCAACACTTCGCCCGACGCTCAGCAAGCGTTGCGTCGTAGCCGCGTGTCGGGGAAGTTTAACGGTCGATGACGGAAGCTGAACAAACGGTCGTATTGACACTAACCTTTACAAAGTCGAATAAAACTCATTACAGCGTCAGGCCCCCACTTATTATTCAAACAGAAAAAAAAGATCCTATTCATTGAGAAAGCAATAAGGACACGTTTTTTAACCTTTGCTGTGAACGCGGGTAAAACGAAGCAAAACGCATCATGTGTACAGATTCAGCGACGAACACCCGTATTCCGTGGTCAGTAAGAAATATGTTACGGGAAAGAATGGGATAGACTGCACTGAAATTGTTACTCTTAAAGAAACGCCAAACCGAGGACCGTGATATTTCGGCAGGAAGGTTTCCTAACTCTGCAGGGAACACTGAAATTGCTGCATGCAACACCGTTCCCCGTTTTTCAGCACACTGACACATGCGGAGCTCCGGCAACAACGCCCACGACCACGCGGATTAGGCGCGAATTAGTGACAATGTGCACGGATTTCCTCTCCAGTTCCAACAACAAAGAATTCCCAAACTGACAGTCGCCCTGCTGGTCAAGAAATTCATCAACTGCTACGAAACCGGGAGGTGCTTTAGGGTGTACCTAACAATGGCCCCATCCTGAAGCTACGAATCCAGCCCACACCCTCACACCAAAAAGTCCGTTTTAATAGTGCTATAGCCTAGTCTGGTGACTGGAATAACCATTGCTATCTATACACTTAAATCAATAGGCTTTAAATGCAAATCAGAGAGTATGCTGACGTCACGCGAATCTAAAAATCAATACCACCTTTTCCGTATGTACACATGCACATACGTACCACGCGCAAACCCATACAACAGCAACGGCTGTTCTCTGAATCTACCGTTCGTAACGTCAAAATCTCGACAAATCTCGCAGCACATTACATGTTTATAAAGGAAAATAATCTGCTCGGCACGAAACACTCACTGTAGCCAAACTCTGCACTAACTTATCTAAGTAACAGGCATGCAGCGTTGTGGAAATAACGACGGTGATCCGCAGATGAAAGGAAAACCTTCTACGTTTAACAGGCATGAAGACGTATGTGCAGCAGAGGTATTGACCCACAAAATGCTAACCTTGGTACTCAATGACAGTGTGCGTTATGCCTCAACCACCTCTCCTCCGCCCCCCGCCCCCCTTCCCCGTGTCAACTTCACTCCCGCAGAAAGAGCCGGAGGTATCCACCAGATAAGTGGCTGGCTGGGTCACGTAGCCAGTATGGGCGTTGTATTGTAGAGAAAAAATATGCAACATATCGTGGAATCAAACCATGTGTATATATAGTTCACCAGTTGCCTGCCAGAACGTTTGTTCCTTACGTAATCCTCAACGGCACATAGACGTGGCGGCGTGCCGTATCTCTGAAGATAGTAATCGCAACTAACTACACCAGACGCCAAGATGCTGGCCAAAACCGGCATGATGGCGAAATGGAATTCTCCATCAATTTATACTATCGTAGACAATGCAGCAGTGTTGAATTACGTACTGTCAACAGGCCTAATGTAATACAGCTACACAGAGTTGCTGCACCAGTGTTTATGAAGTCACGCCATGAAAGCCACGGTTGAGCGGAAGTAAAAGCTCCTGCAATTCTTTAACGAAGGCATTAACTGCAGATAAGAAAGCCTAAAATATTTCAATACTTTTCGCTCGATCTAGATATATTTTGGTCACAATAATTTTGCGCAATTTCAGGTAGGAGTAAGGCCATCCCAGAACACTGGGAATTTATGTCAAACCCTAAGCGCAACCTGTTCATACGGACAGCCGGTAGAGTGCACAACTGTGTTCTTCGCGTTGTAAAACAGTAAATTTAAACGTAACACAGTACTACACAGCCAGACTATGGCCTACAGAATCCAAATAAGGTACCAAAGACGGATGAACGCCAGTAACCATTTAACTCGCTGACTATCCACGTTAGAATGACTGGCACTGCAGTGGTGGTCCCGTTGCTGCTGGAGTGCTACTTAGCGGTAAACTTGCACAACGTCTGGCCATTTAATGCATGTCCGTCAACTGAACAAAGGATGACTGTGGTATCACGCAGCGGTCACGCGCTGCCAACTAAGTCCACGATATTAAGATTATCACGGCAATGCTATACCCCTCTATGACCCGACAGAATGTCTTCGCTTTGTCTTTCTCAGGACGGTTTTGCAGGAACCAGGTCATGATGAGCCAATTTCGTTTACAATTACTCGTCCTAGCAAAAGCAAAGGCAATGCTACTGATGTCAGTCGCTGCGGCGCTACGACTTATCGGGAACCGACCAGGAAGGCTCTCTCGCACCAAAACAACAACCTACAAATTACAATTACGACTGACATTCTTACACCTCACTTTATCCCTGTTTCTGCCCTCAAATTCCACAGTGACATGATTTTAAAACCCACAATGTCATCCATCGATGTTCAAACGAGGACAGCACGTTGGGCAGTTTTATGGCGTTGTTATTAAGGCATTCCATGTGCGAGGCGGGGAGCACGGTGGCACTACAAGTCGGAAGATCGCAGGTTCGACTCCGAGTGGGTCATTGGGATTTTTCATTGACTATGTCTCTGGGGTCGACTCACGTTTTTAACAGAAATGAGTACCGTGGGCATCTAGGGTAAAGGCGGCCAGCATGCAGGGCTGCCAACCTTGTCACTTGCATGTGCCTCAACCTCCTGAAGCCCTAAGGGCCTGTCCACGCCTGTATAGGGACTGCTTTACCTTCACCATGTGTAAGGCCTTCGTTCTTCTGTGATATTACGATTCGTCATTATGCGTTTCGAGACCATATAATGCCCTCATCTTCAAAGGTCGTTCGTTGAAGATGACACCGCGTAGTCTAGAAACGCTGGGGAAATGAACACCCGATAATGGAACGAAACTTCCCAGACGACCACCTCAACTGTACCGCGTCGAGAGCCCGAAAACTCGCACAATCAGTGCGTGTTAATACACCATACAGTCGTTTCTGCTATAACCAGATAGTTGGGTTCTTGTGTGACACTGCGTTGCATAACATCGCGTAATAAAAATACGGTCAGATCACAAAATATCTGGTCCGTCATTCAACCTAGCATCTTCACACTCGTTGCTGAAATCGCGTTAATAGCCAACACTTCGCGTTGTAGTCAATTCGCGTCAACGAAACACAAGTAAGAGCAGAACTGACTACATTATGTAAGTCAACCCCATTTACCAGTAAGCGTGAAATGCATCTTATGACGAACATCCCGTGTTTCAGTCCCGCATGTTTAATCAACCCAAAGATACATCGTCTGTCATACTTTCAGATATGACAATGACGCAAACAGCACGTAACAAATACCGGGGTAGGGCTTACCGCCCAGATCCGTTACAGACTACACGGCAAACTCACGGCCAATATAAACTAGAGGCGTAAAACAAGCCTCGGCTATCTTATCACCAGCCCGAGATACGGTACACCTGTGTTTACACATGTACGATGAATCCAGCAATCTGTACTATTTATTGCGAACACAGAATGCTTTCTGTCAATTACATTTATTACAACTTTCTCCATTGTCACAACAGTACAGCGCCACGCGTTGTGTTGTGAACAATAAAAACAATAAGTCAAGTACGTGTAATGTAACATTGTGGCGGGTTCTCGTAACCACTGTTGCAGTGGATGCATAATAATGCATTCTGTGGGTGTTGTCGAGCTAACACATCACTGTCAGCTACATAAAAATACTGAGAGTTGCACAACAATGCTTTAATGAAAAATGTATGTTGCTAAACAAAAATGAAACGTTGTCTTGTGTAAAGTGCCCGAAGCTGGACTGAAACGTAAGAAAGTTCCCTAGGTCATGGCCTTCTACAGACGTATAATTTGGTATCAAGAACCAACAAAATGCACTCGATTCCACTGGTGTACCTTCATTGTGCCATGTAGTGGGTCCCTGTCACCACGGCATGGCGCGTCCTCAGGTTGCGGATAGCGGAACGGCCTCCGATATGGAGGGTAGCTGCGTATAAATTGAATAAGCAGTCGCGGACAGCAGACAAGGGGTGGCCCTCCAGCTTGGGGGTTGGGCGAGGTGCTAACAACTCCTCCCTGTAAAACAATCCGGTTCAGAAACACTCACATGCGGGATGATTCCTCTGGAAACAAAACAATCCGGAGGTAAACTACTCCCCCACTCGGATCTCCGTGAAATGCGGGGAATTTCTTAACTAGCTGCAAACCAGTTAGCTTCTCAAGAAGGACTCTGCACCGTGGAGTGAGTAAGTAAGTACCTTTATTGTGATGCTTGTACCTACACGTTTCGGCCGGTAATCCGAACATGTAGGTATCACACTACATTATAAAAATTAATGCACGGAATATGGAACGTACTAAAATGACAGAAAAGTCGTCGCGCGGTTTCTCGGTTTTTGCAAGCGTTGCCGTCAAGCATTTCACGAGATCAGACGCAGTTAATCAGTTATGAAGCAATGCGTATTAAACAATATGACTGTATGTCTGTATTCTTGCCTCAGTTTCCGACATGCAAATCGCATTTTTTTTTCTAAGCAGCATTATAATTGTCGTCTGTGACCTGTCCGGCTCTACCACATTTTTAGACGCTATCTCATAAACGGCACAACTTCCGGAGAAAAAAATTTACTGAACATAAAATGTGTGTGTGTGTGTGTGTGTGTGGTGTTTTTCTCTACAACTTCTGTCTGAAACGTTTTTAGTTCTACGAAGAATTCGGCGAGATATTATCATAATTGCACATGGGTCTACATGTAAAATATCCGCTTCTCCTGTCAGAGTTTAATGAAACTTTAATTTTCTCTAGAGATTTTCGAAAAAATATTCAAACATCAAATTTCATGAAAGTCTGCTCAGTGGCAGACGATTTGTTCCATGTGGACGGGCTGGCATGACGAAGCTTAACAGTCGCTTTTCGCAATTCTGCGAACGCTCCTAAAACCTGTTACCAACCTCAGGAACACAAGCAGAATGCCGTTAAGTTTAGCGAGCTGGGAATGATAGTTAACAATCCTGGATATATGGCACAGTCTACCAACCCTGGTGCGTTCGGTTCCCATTTTAATTATGTCGAAAACCATCCGGTGTGTGCAGACAGTGCACTATACATAAATATGTTTCAATTCTTCGCAACGTTTGTTGCAAACATTTTTCGTCCCGACGAATATATGTTATACCACAGAGGCCAGCAAAAAAAAAGTGTCTAAAAATAAATGGGACTGTGCTTTCAGCGCCGTTAGGAAGATCGAATTGCACTTTAAAATGGCGAACTAACCAATTAGTAATCAGAAATACATTAGGCCTACACCGTAATTACTCTACAGCTCTCTCTCTCTCTCTCTCTCTCCCCCTCTCCCTTCCGTCCTTTCATTCTCACTCTTTCCACTTCCACGTGTGATACACAATAATACCTACACCAGTATAATATACCGTAAAAGGAAAGTTGTCCCAGTGCTAACCTTTTAAAGCCTAACGGTTGCTTTGCGTTCTACCTACCGGGTTTAACATTTCAAAAATTCTACATGGTGCTCACATTGACGTGTTGTGCACGGATCTTAGAACAAACAGCGACATTTGCCTTATGCAACATCAATAGATTGGTTTTGTGTAAAAGAGGTGGATAGTGTTTACTGCGCGGTACGCACTAAGCCCTTAAAACAGACACGTTTCGCATACAAAGGGTGACCTAGCTGGAGTGCGGTGCATGTCATCGGCACAGATAGAAGGTAAACTTTGCCCTAGAACAGGAAACGAAGGCCCAGAGGGGGAGCAGAGGTATAGCTGTACTCCTTCTTTAACCTCGGCGCTAGATGGGGGTAGGTTGCCAACGCCACGCCCCGGCCGCTTTACCCCCGGGAAAGACGCGGTACCCATTGTATAGGAGGCTGGGTGAGCCCCAGGGCCGGTCTAGACGGGTGAGGAAAAGATCGCCTCCACCGGTACTCGATCCCCGGACCTTCCAGCCTGAAGAGAGTCGCTATACCGACTGCGCTATCCCGGCCCACATTCCTATCATCGGTACCAGAAGAATGTCAGCGGTGTTCAATTAGATGGAAGGCGGACGGGCACCAGACGCGATGGCGAAGAGCAGAATCCTTACCAAAGTCGGGAATGTAAATCCCACCCGCCATCCCACACTCGGGCAATCACTGTGCTGACAGACAACTAGCCAGGGAGGGCGGAATATTATGTTCTGTGACGAGAAACTAAGAAGACGCGATGCTGGGTTCGGTAGTCAGGCTTTCTTGTGGGGAAACTGAGTATTTTGCAAAATTTAATTTACCTACGACCGGTTCCTGAGCAGTCATATCATATATTTTACAGGTGAAATCTGGCAGATTATTTACAACAATGCAGAGACACCGCAGTCTGAAGGCTCGTCCTTCCTCGCCCTTCACAGCTGCTATTATCCGATCGCGTATTAACACAGGTGGCAATGGACACCGTAACTCACCATCTACTACATTATACAGCTCCATCAGATTTAAATTCAGGCTGCCAGGTCTCAGACAAGGAACAACAGCCTAGGTTAACTTATCTAGCACTTCTCTGCCTTACTTGGACGTTCCGTCAACTAGCAAACAGGCCTGTAAGTACATTCATGGGCCCAAAATTCTGCGCAACAAAAATATTTGTTCCTCCATTCAGTGGTTCATTAGAAACACGTTGTTAATAACATACCGCTCATTTGCGACAAGAGTGTAACAACTCAAAATTTGGCATTTTTGAGTTATTGGTGTAGAAAGAAACGTTTGCAGATGCACTTTTAACAGGTATAGTGTCACAACGCAGTTTGCAAAACTCGCCGCTGGAGAGCAGTTGTGTCGTCGTTGCACTCGTAGAAAATTAACCAAAACCTTCAATAGTTTCTGCTGAAAAATCGCAAATTTTGAGTTGTGACACTCTTGCCGCAAATGAACGATATAACAGCGGTACTGTAAAACATGCATGACTGCACGCAAGACGACCCAGACAATGCTTTCTTTGTTTACTTACCGGATTTAATTATTCCCGTTTTATTAATGAAAATAAAGATGAATAGTCATACTGTAGTATTCTTGATGAGCTAAGACTCGCTCAGTTGGTCCAATTCTTACTCTGCTTATTCCAGGGTCTTTTAATATTATTATCTCATGCACACCTAGGTCTTCCGAGTGTATTTCCCTTAAGGTCTTCAGAGCTAAAAATTTGTATGCATTTTTCATTTTTACCATACTTAGGCCTTCTATACTGGGAGTCAATACATCAGAAACGAAAGCAAACCGTGCTAATTATGCCACTTACAGAAACAACAGAGCTCCACACAGCAGCTCATTCATTCAGACAAACGCTTCGTTTAATAGTTTAT
>Ga0123353_10011099_pt1 | contig 12660 bp, 11 predicted proteins | sample TergutLab28metaG_3_FD_92763 | JGI IMG/M metagenome (GOLD analysis project Ga0123353, IMG submission 92763) | Labiotermes labralis P3 segment gut microbial communities from Petit-Saut dam, French Guiana - Lab288 P3 | ecosystem: Host-associated > Arthropoda: Insects > Digestive system > Gut ... | reverse complement strand
TTTTACGGTGGGTATCTACGCAAATTCACTGTATGAATCCTATTTATTAATTCAATTAGCAAAACCCCTTTCGTTATGGCTTCTCGGAAGGGGTTTTGTCGACAGTCTGAGAGGACTTGATTTAACATCAATTCCTCTTTTCGTCGCTATTTTGTCATTTGTATATTGATATAATTTACAAACCGGCTGCCGCTTTTACCTCTTCGCTGTCAACATTGTTAAAGTCAACCGACATAACGCCGATGTCTATGTCTTTTACGGGCGCGGCGACGCCATTGGCTAAATCTACGGCAAATCTTACGCCGTCATAACCCATCATGTACTGCTGTTGAAGCATCGTAGCAACGTTGAACCTCTCGTCGCGGATTATTTCTTCCATTTCCCTTGAGAAATCAAAGCCGACCATGGTTATATCAGTGCGGTTGGCTTCAACCAAGGCTGTCGCAAACCCGACTGTAGAACCGTTGTTGGGTGAGAAGAATCCCTTCAGGTTAGGATACGCAGTCATGAAGTCATGCCCGAACTGTACGGCTCTTGAGATATCGCCGTCGTTAACCTTTACGTCGTTTGTAAGGAGGTTCCATGCGGCGGGAGCGTGCTCGGCCCAATACGCCTCAAAGCCTTCCATACGCTGCCTGATGGTCTGCGAACCGGTAGAGCCGATTTGTACGGCGATATCGGCAACTTCATCATCGGCAACAAGGTTTTTCATTTTTCCAATTAAGACTTCCGCCGCCATTTCGCCTGCCAAAACATTGTCCGTCATTATCGCGACATGGTAATCGTCCGTCTCTGCCCTTGTATCGACCTTTACAATCGGTATGCCGGATTTAAAAGCGTCGGATACGGCGTTTGCCTGCGCCCTGCTGTCGGCGACAGCGATAACAATCGCGTCCGCCCGCGCTGAAACGGCGTTTTGCAGCAAGCCGATCTGTACTTCAATATCCACTTCGTTGGGGATGCCTTGAATAATAACGTTTACGCCCAAGTCTTCCCCTGCATCCATCGCGCCCTGTTGCAAAATGGCCCAATAAGCGTTGCCTAAGCCCTTGATGATAACAAATACGTTCATTGTACCATCCGAATCTCCCGCTGTTTCCGTCTGGCATGACGCCATAGACAGCACCATAATTACCGCCAGCATCAGTGCAAACAACTTCTTCATTTAACCGCCTCCTGAATATAATTTATTTAAAGGATACTTATGTAAGTATTCCTTAAAATACAAGCCTACGCGCTCTGTTTGTTACGGCGCGCTTCCATGGCGCACGCGGCTACCAGGATGAGGCCGGTAATCGCCATCTGCCAGAATGAGTTGACGCGGAACAGGTTCAATCCATTACGGAGAACCCCCATTATCAAGGCGCCGATCATCGCGTTTACTATACTGCCCTCCCCGCCCGCAATGGCCACGCCGCCAAGCACCGCCGCGGCAATCGCTTCAAGCTCAATACCCATTCCGGCAGTAGGTTGCGCGCTTGAAAGCCTTGACGCGACGAGTATGCCGCACAGCGCGGCGGAAAAGCCGGATATGCAATAGGCAAACATACGCGTTCCGACAGCGTTTATGCCGGATAGCTTCGCGGCTTCAAGGTTTGATCCGCAAGCGTATATTTGCCGCCCGACTTTTGTCTTGGCCAATATGACGGCGAGTATCGCGCCATAAACCACCGTTATGATAACGCTGTACGGAAGCCCGAAACTTGTCCTTCCGCCGCCAAGCAAATAAAACGCGTCCCGGGTTTCCCTGGAAGCTATATCGGCCGTATAGATAGGGTTGCCGTTTATTAATACATTCGCCGTGCCGCGGTAGACCCATTGTGTACCCAGTGTCGCGATAAACGGCACGATACCCAGTATCTCAATAGTAAAACCGTTGAATATGCCGGTAGCTACGCCCATCCCAAGCGCAAGAATAATAGCGGCGGGTATCGGCATACCGGATTGCAGCGCCGATACGCATATTATCCCCGAAAGGGCCATAGACGCCCCGGCTGATAGATCGGTACCGCCGCATATAAGACAGAATGTCAGGCCGTAGCCGATAATGGAAAACGTGACAATCTGCTGCAACAGGTTAATTTGATTATTCATGGTCAGGAACAGCGGGTTTGTAATGGCGAACGTCAGGTACAGAAGTATCAGCACCGAACCCGAAAGTATCGCCTTCTTCGTAGCCACGCCCAGTTTGCTGAACGAATCTTCTTTAGAGCCTTTATTCGGCAAGAAATTCTTTATAACCGCTCTCATACCGCAGCTTGCCCCTCTCCATAATCAATTACCGGCGCCGGCTTGCCTTCAAGGAGATTATATCCCGCCGCTAAATACAGGAGCTCTTCCTGCGTTGTTCTCTTCGTCTCCAGCTCGCCGTTTATCCTGCCTTCGTGTATTACTATGACACGGTCGCTCATACCCAGTATTTCGGGAAGCTCCGATGATATCATGATTATGGCGACCCCGGCGTCGCTCAGACGGTTCAGTAATTCGTAAACCTCGACCTTTGCCCCGACATCAATGCCGCGCGTCGGTTCGTCGATTATCAATACGCGTATGTCATTGCAAAGCCATTTGGCTAGAACCACTTTCTGCTGGTTGCCGCCGGACAGGTACTTGTTTATCTGCCTAAGGCTCGGCGTTTTTACACGCAGTTTCTTGCTGTACTCATCTGCGTTCGCGGCTCCGGCCTTGTCGTTCATAAATCCGAAACGTGATATATGCGGCAAATGGGCCATATTAATGTTGTAACCTACGTCCAGCATTAAAGCCAGCCCGTCGCGTTTGCGGTCTTCGGTGGCATATCCTATTTTATTGGCAATGGCCTGTCTGGGCGAGCGCACCTTAACTTCTTTACCGTCTACAAATAATTGAATGGATTCCGCCTTGTCCGCGCCGAAAATACAGCGCATAAGCTCCGTGCGCCCCGCTCCCACAAGGCCCGAAACACCCAATATTTCCCCCCGGCGCACATACAGCCGGTCGGCGTTGACCTTATACCTCGACGGATTAAGCTTATCCTTCCGGCGGATATTGCGCGCTTCCAGGACTACCTCGCCTATAGCGCGTGTATGCCGGGGGAATTTATCTTCCAGCGTACGGCCTACAATCATGCCGACAAGCTCGCCCATCGTAATGTCTTTCATATTGCGCGTGCCTATGTATTTCCCGTCCCTAAGCACACTGACGCGTTCGCATATGTGATTCAATTCCTCCATGCGGTGTGATATGTAAACCATACCCACGCCTTTTTTTTGCAAAACACGTATAATGTCAAATAATTGCGCGATTTCCTTCTCGGTAAGCGTCGCCGACGGTTCATCCAGCACGAGTATGCGCGAATTGTACGAAATTGCCTTCGCTATTTCAACCATCTGCTGCTGGGCCACGCTCAATGAACGTACAACCGTGCGGGTGTTCAGGCTGATGCCCAATTCATCGAGGATCTTCCTTGCGGCGGAATGCATTGCCCGGTCACTGATAAAAGGCCCCGCCATTTGCGGGCGGCCGATAAAGATATTGTCCGCGACGGTAAGATGCGGGCACAGGTTCAGCTCCTGGAAAATAATATTAATCCCAAGGTCATGCGCTTTCTTTGTCGATTCTACCTTAACCGGCCTGTTTTCTATGTAAATCTGACCCTCATCCGCACGGTAAACGCCGCTCATTATCTTCATCAGCGTCGATTTCCCGGCGCCGTTTTCACCGACCAAACCATGCACTTCCCCTTTGTTGACAGAAAACGAAACATTGTCAAGCGCCTTGACCCCGGGGAATGATTTGTTTATACCTTCCATCCGGAACAGTTCTTCAGCCATTGCCATCGAACCTCCCCCCATGTAAGTATATATCATACAACCAATAACTGCAACGGGCTTTTATATATAGCGGCTGAGTATAGGCTCGCTTGTGAGGGACGCCGAATCCCTGTCCAAAAACAGATAATAATCCGGATGCTTCAAGAGCAAAGACGCCGGTATGCTCTCTATGGGTTGTTCCGCCGAAAGCGCCGCATTGACGGCTTTTGCCTTAACAGCGTAGGGAACGACGGAGATAATACACTTACAACGCATGATCTGCGCGCATGTAACCGAAATCGCTTTATCCGGCACGTCATCCAAGCCGGTAAACCATCCTTCGCCTACTTGCTGACGCTTACAGGCATCGTCAAGGCTTACGATATGAAAAGCGTCCTTAATCCCAAAATCCGCAGGCGGGTCGTTGAACGCGATATGCGTGTTCTCCCCTATCCCGATTACCCCCACATCAATCTCCAGTCCCTCAAACATAGCGTTAAGCCTCGCCACCGTTTCAAGCGCGTCGCCTTCGCCGTCTATTAATACAGCGTTTTTGAACGAGGCCCTGCTTAATACCCGGTCGTTTATGTATTTACGGAAACTGGCAGGATGATGTGCAGATAAACCTATGTATTCGTCTAAATGATATACGGCAATACGCGAAAAATCAATATCCATCGCCAACAGAGCATCAAGCATATGAAGCTGTGAAGCGCCCGTGGACAGCAACAGGTTTACTGTTTCCTTGGATTTTAGAGCCGCTTGTAATTTGGAATCAATCAATTCGGCGGCTGCGCGCCCCGATTCCTTTGGATCCGTGTGAACAAATATCTTAATAACAACCATCCTTTCTTTAATAGGTTAACAGACTATACACTTATTCCGATATTATCATAATTACGATAAAAACTCAAGGAAAACCATATTTTTTGTTAGCCTCTGCTTTTTATTTACTCACCTCCGGGAATGCAATCTTGCTTTTCACCCTGTAAATTTCGGAAAACACGCTTAAAATAATTTATTCCTCATAAAACCCACTAATCCGGGCAAACTAACCCCGAGGTGAAAACAATGTCAAAACCCAAAAACATCCAAAACAGAGACTTATATGACGAAGAAGAAGCCAGGAAGCGGCATACGCCCCCCGAAAAACCCGTAAAGGACGGTTATCAGAATGCCAAACAAGAAACTACTCAAGAAACTGGAAGACACTAGCCACAAAAACCCATCATTAGGTAAAATATCTACCCAAAATCACGGGGATGACGTGAATATAGACGATTCACAAGAAATCAATCCCAGTTAGCCTACAATCCCATTCTCCGGACTGCTTGTCACCTCTTGCTTAAAAATCCATATAATAAAACAAAACATAGTTCAAGGTGGATTTATTATGTGGTGGGGTAACAAGTTTGGCCGCGGATTTGGCTTTCCATTTGTGTTCCGTGTTCGTTTCCGTTATGGATTTCGCCATGGCTTCCATAATGGCTTCCGTCACCGTTTTCATCATGGCTTCCATCGTAGATTCCGCCATGGTTTCCGGCGCGGTTTTCATCATAGATTCAGACGTTGGTGGTAGTAAGCCTATTCTCCGTCCATATCGCCGCTTTTCGCCATCGGGGAAGCTTACAAGGCTGCCCTGCATCCATACGCCGTTATCTCAAGACGGCTTTCATCTTCATGATACAGGACAGATTGTTTCTGTATATACTAAATCTAAAGAAATAACAAAGCCCACAAACGCTTAATTTGTGGGCTTTTCTTGTACTCGCCTGGAGGGAATCGAACCCCCGACCAAAGGTTTAGGAAACCTCTGCGCTATCCGCTGCGCTACAGGCGAATATAAGTCTTCTTTAACTACCGCATTATTTATTATACGCGATTTCTGTTTAATGTCAATAGTTACTTGCAAGTGTTTTTCGAAAATCAATTTTGATTTACAAACCAAGCTATAAATTATATAATAAATGCAATACATACGCACTGGGAGGTTATGATGTCACGGAAGCCTGATTTTGATAATATATTAATGGTATTAAACAGGGAAGCGCCGGATCGCCCTACATTATTCGAATTCTTTCTCAACAGCGACCTATACGCTCATTTAGCGGGAAAAACTCCGGATAGCGATGCGCTTGATTTCTTTAAGGTTCGCGTAAAGGCTTTCGCCGAAGCCGGTTATGATTATGTAACGATAAACGGCGAATTTGGTTTTCCCTACGCCGCCCATCAGGTTAAAGAGACGCAAAGCCTGAATGACACCGCATTAATCACTAACCGCACGGAATTTGAAAGTTATCCATGGCCCGACCCCGACAAAGCCGATTACAGCATTTATGAACGTATTACTCCATATTTGCCGGGAAATATGAAGGTTATGCAAAACGGCCCGAACGGAGTGCTTGAGAATGTAATAAGGCTTGTAGGTTACGACCGCTTATGCATGATGGTTTATGACGACCCCGATTTGGCGCAGGACATCTTTGACGCGGTAGGTTCACGTTTGTGCAGATATTACGAACGCGGCATGGAATATACCAGCGTCGGCATCCTAATGTCAAACGACGACTGGGGTTTTAACACGCAAACATTTCTTTCGCCGCGGCATATGCGCCAATATGTGTTCCCTTGGCACAAAAAAATAGCCGAATGCGCCCACGCGAGGAAAAAGCCGGCGGTTTTACATTCCTGCGGAAATTTGAATGATGTTATGGATGATGTTATAGATGACATGAAATTCGATGGGAAGCATTCTTTTGAGGATTTAATATGCCCCGTTGAGGATATGTATGAAAAGTACCACAACAGGATAGCGATACTCGGCGGCATTGACATCGGTTTTCTGTGCCGCGAAACCCCCGGCGCGATATACAAGCGTTCCAAGGCGATGATTGAACGCACTTCGCAACGGGGCGGATATGCCCTCGGTACCGGTAACAGCGTGCCCGAGTATATCCCCCGCAAAGCTTACTTCGCCATGATTTCAGCCGTCACTGGTAAAGATTATTAATTCCGGACCCTTTCATTTCATAAATTTTTTGCAAGGTGTACAGGTGCCGTGTTTTACCCTCGGGAGATTCGGCGTCCAGATACCACTCGATTATCCTGTACCCAAACATGCACAGGATCAACTCATGGACGCAATCATCCGATACATGCGATATAACCGCGTATTCCGAAAATCCCTTATAATACGCAGGGACGCATTTTTGATAGATTTCGACCATATAATCAACATCCGCTTCATCCGCAATCAGGCTTGCCATGTCCTCGCCAAGATAACCCCACCCCGCGGTATCCCAGTCAATGAGCCTGATGCCATCCTCTGTACTGAATATATTCGTCACCCAGAAATCCCTATGGCACAGCACCAAGGGCAATTTTTCGATGCGGTTGAATATTTCGTCGGAATTCTCGTCAACGCCGATGAGCATTTGGCGCAAATGCATCGGTAACTCGCATTTATCGGAACGTATATAATCGTACACCACATCATATGACCTATAGTGTAAATAGAAGTTTTTCGCGTAATCAATTTTGCTCAGATTGGTCAGCGTCTTTAATACATCCGGCTTCCCGGCGCAGAGTCTGCCTTGAAAGCGTCCCCATTCCTCCGCCGCGCGTACATACATATCAACAGTCAAGTCCAAGCCTGTTACGCCGTCGATATATTCAAGCCAAAGCCTTATTTCGTCATCATTAAACTCCGTAAGATAACATTCCGGCCAGCGCAGTGAATCCGTGAACAGCTTACCAAAATCCGAAACATAAAAATCGTATTCACGCCGCCAGGAACCCGGATCGTTATACCGTTCCCACTTCCTTTGTACCTTTAAAACCACTTTATACGGATGTTTCCTTCCATCGGCGGATTCCGCCACACCCGTTACAAGCCGCACATCGCCTACAGTCCCTCCATGAAGCTGCTCATTTTGGTAATCGGCGCGGATTACGGCTACCTTTATCATTTTGCTAAGAACTTTTATCAATGTTTCGTTCCGGATATATTCACTCATTTAATACCCCTTAAAATCCAATGATTTGTTTCAGTATAGTTTGTAATAAATAAAGAGTCAATGTAATAAATGATTATAGTTAATTTTTCCTTTGTAAATCCGCGTAAATGTGTTAAAATAATATTACTCATAAAATAAACGAAAGGCAAAGGTACGCACATGTTTATTCGCCTCGATATTTACCGCGCATAAGAAAATTTATCCGTGTGGAGGGAATAGAATGTCATTACTTCTGGAAGCGATAAGCATTGAGAAGTCTTTTGCTGACCGGCGCATATTGAACGTCAAGTCTTTTAAGGTTTACTCGGGCGACAGGATTGGTTTTGTGGGAGCAAACGGCTGCGGCAAAACCACTTTCCTGAACATTCTGGCGGGGTTTGCAGCCCCGGACAGCGGACGTGTCACCAAATTGTGCGATATATCATATATACAGCAATTCGGAGAGCCGGAATCCGCGGCATTGCACGAAATCGACCAACACAAATTAAGCGAATACAAGGTAAAGGATAAATTGGGGGCTGAGTCCGTAAGCGGCGGTGAAAACACGAGGCTGAGGATTGCGGGCGCTTTAAGCGGCAATTCGCGGCTCCTGTTTGCCGACGAGCCCACATCAAACCTTGACGCTGAAGGTATTAGAACATTCTGCCAATTCCTTTCCGGTTCCGATAGTTTTATTATCATATCCCACGACAGGGATATCCTGAATAATTATTGCAACAAGATTATGACAATAAAAGACTGTGACATTGTTATATATAACGGCGGGTTTAAGGAGTATTCGGAGCAAATCCGAATGGAGAAGGAACGGGCGCAGACCGAATATGAACAGTATGCAAGTGAAAAAGAACGGTTGACCAGGGTTTATGAAGGCAAAAGAAAAAAAGCTCATAAAATGGTAAAGGCTCCTAAAAATATGTCCGCAAGCGAACGGAAAATGAGGGAATTTACGGCGGCGAAATCCTTTCAGGCAAAGCAAAAAAGCATGGATACCGCGGCAAAATCAATTCTTTTGCGGATAGAGCATATGGAGGTAAAGGAGAAGCCGAGGGAGATCCCGAAAATCAAGATTGATTTTGGACTGACCGACCCGCCCGCCAACAAAACCGTAATCTCTGGAAACAATATAAGCTTCGCGTACGGCAGCCGAGTTATCTTTGACAAAGCGTCGTTCGCGGTAAAAAACGGGGCAAAGATTGCGGTTTGCGGCGAAAATGGCAGCGGCAAGACCACTTTATTTAACATCATTCATTCCGGGCATCCGTCCGTTTATAAAGTGCCGAAAGCGAAAATCGGCTATTTCTATCAAGGCTTTCAGAATATAGACTTTAATAGCACCGTGTTGCAAAACACCATGGAAAACAGCGTGCAGAGCGAATCCATAAGCCGGGGAATTCTGGCGCGGCTTTTATTCAAGCGCGATGACGTATATAAGCAAGCCGGGGTTCTTTCCGGAGGCGAACGCATCAAGCTGAGCCTGGCGAAATTGCTTGTATCGGACATCAACATCCTGCTGCTGGATGAACCCACCAACTATTTGGATATGCCGTCCATAGAGGTGTTGCAATCCATATTGCAGGATTACGAAGGCACAATCCTGTTCGTTTCCCACGACAAATCCTTTGTTAACAGCTTGTGTACCGAGCTGCTGTTGATAAAAAATAAAACCGTATCTTCATTCGAGGGTAATCTTGATAGCTTAGGCAAACCCGAAAAACGCGGCTCAAATTCAAAAATACTGCTGGAGAACAAATTGGCGGACTTGTCGGGCCGGATCGTTTTGGCATCAGAACAGGAAAAAATGGCCTTGGAAGAGGAGTATCAGGCCGTTTATAACTTACTAAGGAACGAAAAATAGGTTTCAAGCAATTCTAATTAAAGCTTTTTTGGTAAAATAAATGAATCTATATGCATGTATAGGGGGTCAATCATGAAATACAGTGAACTGTTAAGCTCCACCCTTATGAAACGCTACCCCAACCCGGACATGTACCCGTACCGTTCGTGGTGCTATCCTCAGGGCTTTATGCTGTGGGGCATGAAAATGCTTTGGGAGTACACAGGGGATGCAAAATATTACGATTACATAATACTCTACGCCGATACCCATGTTGACGGCAATGGAAATATTAATAAATTCAAAGGAAACAGCATGGACGACATGCAGGCCGGCTCTGTTATTGCGTGGGCTTACGGCCAGACAGGGGCCAAAAAATATAAAAAGGCATGCAAGACAATACGGAACGCTTTTAACGATTACCCGCGCAATTCGCGGGGCGGCTTCTGGCATGAGCGCGGAAAAAACGAAATGTGGGTGGACGGGGTGTTTATGGGGCAGATGTTCCTGGCCCATTACGGTTATTATATTGGTGAAAAAGAGTATTGCTACGGCGAATCCGCCAAGCAGCTTGCCATCATCTGCGAGCTTTGCCGTAAAGGTAATACGGGTCTTATCTTACACGCCATAGCCGAACATAAGGACGCGGAATGGGCGGATCCGGTCACGGGTCTTTCGCCGGAGGTTTGGAGCGAAGGCCTTGGATGGTATGCTCTGATTCTGGCGGAGGTGCTGGCTGTTTTTGATAAAAACCACCCGGAAAGAGAAATTCTTATCACCCAATACAAACAATTGTTAGAGAGCTTAAAGCACCATCAGGACAAGCATACGGGGTTGTGGCACCAGGTGGTGGATAAAGGGGATAGGCCGGACAATTGGCATGATACCGCAGGCAGCGCCATGTTCATGTATTCGATAATGAAAGCGGTTAAGATGAACATAGTCAGCAGGCTGGATTACGGTGAATGCATCCAAAAAGCCTACAAAGGATTGGTTAGAAAAGCGCGCTTGAATGACGGCAATCTTGTGGATATATACGATGCCTGCGACGGCCTTTGCGTACAGGAAAGTTATGATATATATGTTAATTATATTCAAAAAATCAACGCAAAAGAGGCAGTGGCGGCGTTTTTATGGGCCGTTACGGAATATGAATGGGGTTATAGCAAACAGCAATCTGCAAATGACATTGATTTTCTTCCGTCCATATGATAAGATTTAAGCGGTATGGGAATATGCGCAAAGGAGACTGAAAAATGAAAAAGAGATATGCCTTGGTTGGAACCGGAGGCAGGGCCAGAATGTTTTATCAGGCAATTGTGACTGTCTATAGCGAAACAAGCGAGCTTGCCGCGTTCTGCGATTTGAGCCAAACCAGAATGGATTTCGCCAATGCCAGCCTAAAGGACGAGCTTAACCACGACCCCGTTCCCACATACGATTATTTAGATTTTGAAAAAATGATAGACGAAACCAAACCCGATACCGTAATCGTCACAACGGTAGACCGCACCCATCATGATTATATCATACGGGCGATGGAAAAGGGTTGTGACGTTATCACGGAAAAGCCCATGACAACCGACGAAAAAAAGGTCGCGGCTATCCTTGACGCAATTAAGCGAACCGGCAAAGACCTCCGCGTAACGTTCAATTACCGATACGCGCCCAGTAACACCAAAGTCCGGGAGCTTATTATGGACGGTGTAATCGGCGATGTGTTCTCCGTACATTTTGAATGGCTGCTGAATATCCAGCACGGGGCGGATTACTACAGGCGATGGCACCGTAACAAGCATAACAGCGGCGGGCTTTTAGTGCATAAATCCACCCATCATTTTGATTTGGTCAATTTCTGGCTGGATGCCAGGCCGGAAACGGTTTTTGCTTTTGGTGAGCTTAATTTTTATGGCAGGCATAACGCTGAAAAACGCGGGGTGAAAGACTTCTATTACCGCTGCCACGGAAGCGAGGCGGCCAAGAATGACCCCTTTGCCATAGACCTTGAGTCAAACGTAAATTTGAAGGGCATGTATCTTGACGCCGAAGCGGACAGCGGTTATATACGGGACAGAAGCGTTTTCGGCGACGATATCAGCATTGAGGACACCATGGGCGTAATTGTCAAATACAATACAAATGCCATACTTACTTATTCCCTTAACAGCTACATGCCTTGGGAGGGTTATAACGTAAGCATTAACGGCTCTAAGGGCCGGGTAGAGTATAATGTTGTCGAAAAATCCTATATCAACGCGGGCGGCGACCCGGGTCTGGAGGGCGCGTACCAGGGAAAGAAAATCACTGTGCACCCCATGTTCGGCGCGCCGTATGAGGTTCCCGTAGAGTCTAAGGCCGGAGGGCATGGCGGCGGCGATGATGTTATGCTGGGTGATATTTTCGGCAATCCCGCAGCCGACCGTTTTCACCGGGCCGCCGGCGTAAATGACGGCGCGGCGTCCATCCTGACGGGTATTGCCGCCAACAAATCCATAGCGGGCGGCATGCCCATACGAATTAAAGACTTGATAGAAGGGTTGTAGGATTTGCTTTGTCAAGGGTAATCCCAAAAATAAAATACGCATGGTTGCACTTCTAAAGCCATTGCTTTGGTAATGAGCTTGTTATTTATGCGAATTTATTATAGCATGGATATGTGTAGAAAATTTATATTATCTGTAGTTGCGTAGGGACGCGATATATCGCGTCCGAGGCGTAGAAAATCTATATTTTGTACAGGAGGAATGATTATGGATTCATGTATATTTTGCGATTACAAAAATGATACAAAAGGCACTTTTCTTTTTGAAAACGAATTATGCGTTTGCATTGAAAATACTGACCCTATTCTCAATCCAATACTAATTGGTTCATGTATTATCATTCCGAAGGCGCATAAAGTTACAGTATTCGATTTATCCTTTGAGGAATGGGAAGCAACAAAACAACTTATTGACAGGGTAAAATGCTATTTAGACGAAAAATACAAGCCTGATGGATATAACGTGGGTTGGAATTG
>Ga0123353_10011098_pt1 | contig 12661 bp, 9 predicted proteins | sample TergutLab28metaG_3_FD_92763 | JGI IMG/M metagenome (GOLD analysis project Ga0123353, IMG submission 92763) | Labiotermes labralis P3 segment gut microbial communities from Petit-Saut dam, French Guiana - Lab288 P3 | ecosystem: Host-associated > Arthropoda: Insects > Digestive system > Gut ... | reverse complement strand
GAGTTCATCACCTTCGCGTCGATGAACGAAGAGTTCGCAAGGCTCAACTGCCAACTCGTCGGCCTCTCCATCGACGCCCTGCACAGCCACATCGCGTGGCTCCGCACCATCAAGGAAAAAATCGAATACAAGGGCATGAAGAACGTAGACGGCACCTTCCCCCTCGTCGAAGACATCACCATGGAGGTCGCCAAACGCTACGGCATGCTCCAGCCCAACGCCAGCGCCACCAAGGCCGTGCGAGCCGTCTTCTTCATCGACCCGAAGGACACCATCCGAGCCATCATCTACTACCCCTCGACGCTCGGACGCAACTTCGACGAAATCAAGCGCGTGCTCGTCGGCCTCCAAACCGCCGACGCCTTCGATGTCGCCCTCCCCGCGAACTGGCGTCCCGGCGACGACGTGATCGTCCCCGCACCCAGCACCTACGAAGCGGCCCAAACGCGAGTGCAATGCGGCGAAGACGGCCTCACCGTCCGCGACTGGTTCTTCAGCACGAAGCCACTCCCCAAGGAGCAAGTGGAAGCCAAACTCTACGGTCGCTAAAAAATGTAAAATCATGTTCCCGCGCCGCGCGAGCGCACTCGTGAACGCGCGTCGCGGAGCAAGCCGCGAGGGAGTTTTTGTGGTTGTCTCCCTCGCGGCACTCACTCCCAGAACCCACCGACTCAAAGAAAGTACCGAACATGAAAGAAAATCCCGTTCCCGCCCAGTGAAGGATGGTGTAGAATGGGGGTCTCGCGACGGGGAAACATCAACAACCGAACCAACAAGCCCATCATCTATGGAACCTGCAAATCAATCATCCATGCCACGAAGCATCGGCGAAATCCGTCCCTTTCACGACACTCTCGAAATCTTCCATCTGCCCGCCTCGCGCGTCATCGGGGAGGAAGCCCTGTACAAACTCAACAGTGGAGTGCGTCTCGCTGCGGCACCTCAGTGGGAACTTTTGAGCGCGTCGGAGGTGTGGAAAAAAACGATAACCACGCTGCCTCGGGTGATTCCCACCACCTTCACGGGCTGGACTTGCAACTACGTGCCCGAGACCGATATGTTCAGCTACCTCGCCTCGGTCCTCACCCCCGCCGACACGCCCATCCCCGAAGGGTGCCAGCACCGTGACATCCCCGAGACGCTCGTCGCGGTCGGTCGCTGGGGCGAACCGCTGCCTCGAGTCATCGAGCAGGTGAAGGAACTCGGCTACATCCCGCGCTGGCACGACGAAGGCTGCGGTTGGAATGCCGAGTTGTATTTCGACGGCGACGAGTCGCGAACCGACGTCCCCGACGACGGGCAGGGATGGCGTTGGATGATTCCTTGCATGAAAGAGGAAAAATGAATGAATTGAGAGGAGACCCCGACGCGTCGGGGAAAATGGCAGCCTGTGGTCTCGACTGCAGCGAATGCGCCCAATATAAGGTTACGACGCAAAACGATGCGAAAGCGGCGGAATCCTTGGTCGTGTGGTACAGGAGCATGGGATGGATCGGGGAAAACGAAGGTGCAGAGGCGGTGATGAAAAAAGCTCCGCTGTGCAAAGGCTGCTGGAACAGTACCGAGGATTGCTTTTTCAAGTGCGGCTGCGCAAACATCGACTTCCGCATATGCTGCAAGGAAAGGCAGATAGACCATTGCGGCCAGTGCGGCGACTTTCCATGTGAATACTACAAGACATGGGTTTCTTGGGACGAATCCTGCAAAAAGGCGATGGAGCATCTGCTATCATTAAAATCAACTTCCACCAACTAAAGTAAAAGCGACAACAACATCCAATCAACGAAAAATATGAAGATAAAAAAATACATGGCATACGCGGCTTTCGCGTTCGCGTTCGCGGTATTCTCCACGGCGTTCCCCCCCCTATCCACCCTCGCCGAGACGCCCGTTTCGGCGACCTCGGGCGTTCCCGTGACCGTCGTTGGTGAAAGTGAGTTTGTCACCAAGTGGCTCGCGCTCGCACCCTTCCCCAATCCGAAGCCTGAAAAGCCCGAGGCTGGCTCTCGTGGCGGCGGTTTCGGTCATGACTTCCTCGCGCAGCTGGGCGGCGAGTCCGCAGCCCGTGTGACGGCGGAAATCACGCTCTCGGGCGAGTTCGGCGGTGTCGCGTGGTCGGCCTCTGCAAAGCCCTACACTCTCGACGCGACGCGTGACTTGCGCACGCTTTTCGAACCCAACGAAGACGTGCTCGGCTACCTCTTCGCCGACCTGCAATCGGAGCGCGGGGGCGAAATGGTATTCCGCTTCGTCCAAGGGGCCGCCGACTACATCAAGGTGTGGCTCAACGGCGAACTTCTCCCCACGCAGGGTGCGGGCGAGGTTCCCGTCATGCTCAAGGCGGGTCTCAACCGCCTCACGCTGAAAGTCGAACGCCGCCCGTGGGGTTGGAACGTGGTGGGTGTTCACCTCCTCGCCAAGGAACGCGCCGATCACCACGAACGCGTCCGCCGATTCACCGACAACGACATGCTGCGCGTGAAAACCCCGTGGTTCAACCCCCGCTTCGCACGGCCTGGCAAGTTCCCCGCCGTGGAGTTCGAGAACCCCGAACTCACCGCCCTCCTCCTCGACATGGAAACCCTCACCGTCCGCTGGTTCGACGCCGACCTCAATGAAGTGACCGAGGCCGCCAAACCTGGTTTCTACTGCGGCTACCTCACAGCCCAGTCTTCCCCAAACTCCCAGCCCCTCACATGGCGACGCGTCGTACCGTTCATGGTATTCGACGACCCCGACAAATGGCTCTGGCGCTGGGATTTCGACAACAAGGAACTCACCGCATGGCGAGACGGCGATTTCAACCAGACGACTTGGGAAGCCAACCGTCCGCTCCTGCGCGACATCTTCTACGACGGCTGGTTCCAAACGGTCAAGGGCGACGATGCCCCGCTCTGGATGGGTCAAATGACCCTTGACCGCGACCCCGCCGACGCCTGGCGCGAAGCCCCCTACACGCACCTGCAGGAGTACATGGCGCGCCTCCGCCACAAAGTGCTTTCGCGCCCCGCACCCCGTCCGCTCGCCCCACCCACCGCCGAACCCACCGCCCCAGCCTTGCGCGAAGGCACAGAAGCCGAAGCGGGACTCAAACCCGGCACCGTCGAAAAAATCCGCGCCGTCCTCGAAGGATGGCGCGACAAAAGCGGACACGGATTCATCGCCGTCGTCGCCCGCCGAGGCACGATTGTCCTCCACGAAGCCTACACTGGCGCGAAGGACGCCGACAAGACCGTCCCGTGGCTCTCTTGCCCTCCCAATCAACTCACCGACGGAAAAATGACCCTTGCTTCCCGCCTCCCCACCGCCTCCGTCACCAAACTCTTCGCAGGCGTCACTCTCGGCCTTTGCATAGACCAAGGTCTCGTTTCCCTCGACGACCCCGTGGCCAAATACTTCCCCGATTTCCCTACCTCGGGTCCGCTCTCCGCCCTCACCGTCCGTCGTCTCATGAACCACACCAACGGCCTCGACGGCCACCGCAACTGGTTGGGGCTCGGCGGAATGCTCAACCCCTTCCTCGACAACCCCGCGCTCTGGCTGCTGGCGAGCGACGCCTCGGGCCTCTCCTACCTCAACTACAACGGATTCGGCATCGACCTCGGCGGCAAGGTCGTCGAGGACATCACGGGTCGCTCCGTATTCCGAGTCATGCGCGACGGTCTTTTCGAACCCCTCGGCATGGACCGCCCGACCATCCGCGACCTCGGCTACGGCCTCGAATGCACCGCCATGGATCTCGCCCGCATGGCCGAAATGCTCCGCCTCGGTGGAGCTTACGATGGCAAACGCTACATGCGCCCCGAGACGCTCGCGCTCCTCATGCCCGAACCCGTCAAACGCCACGCCCCCGGGATACACGCCTCGGGCGGTGCGGAATTCGGCATCGGCATCACCTACATGCGCTCTCCCTCCCGTCCCGAATGGAACACCGACGCGCCAACCATTCTCGGCAGAAGCACCTTCGGCCACGGCTCCGCGACAGGAGCGATACTTCAGGTCGACTGCGAAAACGAACTCATCGTTGCCATGGCCCGCTACACGCAAGGGCCCGACTACGAAGCACACAAGGACAAATTCCTCCAAGCCATCGCCGACGGGCTGGAAAAACAATGAAACAAGAACCAGCAAATCAATCATCTCTGGAACCCACTCTGGTCAAACTCGAAATCATCGACCAGCCTTTACTGGTGTCTCGCATTGTAACGAGACGCCCGTAAGGGGGCTCCGTCGCAGGGGAATCAATTTCCGCCAACTAAAATGAATCAATGAATATGGAACATAAAGGAACTGTCACGCTTGAAACCGAGCGACTCGTTCTGCGGCGTTTTTTCGCGGAGGACGCGGAGGCGATGTTCCGCAATTGGGCGAACGATTCGGAGGTCACGAAATACTTGGGCTGGCAGCCGCATTCGGATATTTCCGTGACGAGGGCGATTCTTGCCGAGTGGGTTCTTCTCTATCAAAAACCGAGTTACTATCACTGGGCGATTATCTCCAAGGAACTCGGCGAGCCGATAGGCTTCATTTACGCAGTCGAGCGCGACGACATCAAAATGGTTCAAATCCACTACGGCATTGGGCGGAAATGGTGGCATTGCGGATACACGTCGGAAGCCTTTGCGAGGCTTGTCTCGTTTTTCTTCGAGGGAGTGGGCGTCAACCGTATCGAGAGTTGGCACGATCTGCGCAATCCGCATTCGGGTGGGGTGTTGCTCAAGTGCGGCCTGAAATACGAAGGCACGATGTGCCAAGCGGAAACGAACAATCAAGGCATTTACGATGCCGCACGATACTCTATCCTTGCCGAGGATTACTTCGTGAATCCTTTGAGATGCCCAAATCTTCAATCTTACCTGATAAAAATATGAAAATAGAAAAATACATTGCATACATGGCTCTCGCGTTTGCTGTAGTGGCAGCGAAGTCGATTCAAGCATCTCAAACGACCGCCTCGGAGGCGGTCTACGACATTCCTCGCGTGGCCGTGAAAACGCCCGATGCGGCCGATTGGGGCGAGGGGGTCGGTTTTCGCGTGGAGGCACTCGTCGACCCCTCCATTGGCGTGGTGCGAGCGGATACTGCCGCGGCTCGCTGCCGCTGGGGCTGGAACGAAGAGGGGTTGCTGGTTTTCGTAGAGGTTCGCGGCTCCGCACCGCGTGAAGGGGATACTGTCTGGGCGAGCGATTACGTGAAGCTCCTCGCTGGTCGCGTGGCGGGCGGTTTTGAACTGGTACAGTACATCATCGCCCCAAGACTCGAATCGGGCAAGCCTCTTGTCGAGTTTTGGCGGTACCTTCGGGAGCACGTGGAGAGGAACCCACCCGCACCTCATCGGTTCGCGATTCGTAAGACGGAGAGTGGTTACGTGGTGGAGCTTCTTATCCCGTGGGCGGCACTGGAGGCAATTCCTGTTCTGGGATTGGAATTAGAGGTGCAGGTGGTGGCGGCCGATCTCGATGCCAACGGAAATAGACAGTATCCGCGCTGGGCACCGTACAATCGCCCTGGCGAACCGAAGATACTGCAGAGGGTGCGTTTGGCCGAAAAGGCTTCAGCTCCGGTGTTGGCTGCAGCGGGGTGTGAGACGATCAACGCGCCTCCGCGTGTACTTGCGGATGCGAGTGTGCGCGTTCTCGGCGATGCTTCGTTGGCTGGGCGGGAGGCGCGAGTGGTGATGGATGGAGCCTCCGTGCCGAAGGCTCGGAGGGGAGCGAGGAATTCGACGGATTCGAGAGATTCGAACTTCTCGAATCCATCGACAGCACTTCCCGTGCCGTCAGGCGTGACATTCGCCTTCGGCGAGGCCAAGGACAGTTGGTGCGAGGGATTTGCCATCATTCCGTTGCCATCGCTTGTGGGCGGTACTGAGGTAGAGGTCGTGCTACCGAACGGCGAGCGGGTAGCAGTACCGCTGGATGGCTTGCTGGCGGCGCGGCGGGAGCAATTCGGGAGGCTCGAGATGGAGTTTAAGCCGTGGGTGTTCGCGGGAGAAAAGTTTCCCGAGGCAGAGTTCAAGGACGTGTTACTCGCCAATGTACTCAGTGGTTTCGACTACAAAATCAAGACGCGCTTCTTCGATGCCGATTTCAAGCCCGTTGAAAAAGCGGAACGGGCGGGTCGCTACGGCGCGGTGGTGGAGGTGACAGCTTTCGGTGAAACAAAGCAGCGGCATTTCGCACTCTACCGAGTGGCAGAGGGGATGGCATTGGCGTGGCCGACTTGGTACAAAATGGATTTGAGGTTACGTTTCGATGGAATGCCTGAGGGCTTGGGTGTGGACGGGCGAGTGTGGTCGGAAGATCCCGCAGGCGTGGTCGGCGGGGAGTTGAAGTTTTTCCTGCGAGGTCAGATGGAGAAGGACGGCTTCTTCGCCGTGTTGTTTGCAGGGCTAGCCGATTTGCCCGAGGAGGTAGTTGCTGGTCGTGCTCCGATGCGTCCGCAGTACCGTTCTTTTGCACGTTTGCGGGAATTCCTTTTCAAACTCAGGCGTGCCAGTGGAGATGATCCTGATTATTTTTTCCTGACTCACACTCCGAAGGACTACGACAAGGAGCCGGAGCGTCGCTGGCCTCTGCTGGTGTATTTGCATGGTTCTGGAGCGGGTGCGGATGTGGAGTCGCTGATGGGCAGGGGACCGCTCACCCAGGAATGGCTTCGCAAGGATTTGCCGTTCATCTTGGTTTCCCCGCAATGCCCTGCGGACGAGTGGTGGGAGCCGACTGCGGTGGCGGCTCTGGTGGACAAGGTCTGCGCGACGATGAGGGTGGACGAGAGGCGGATTTACCTCACTGGCGAGAGCATGGGCGGCGGCGGCACATGGAATGTGGCTTCTACTTTTCCTGAACGCTTCGCCGCCATCATGCCAGTATGCGGTTTTGGGAACGTCGAGGATGTTGTGTGGTTGAAGGATGTGCCAGTCTGGACTTTCCACGGTGCCAAAGACTACGATGTGCCGCCCGATTTTACTCGCGAGGCGGTCAGACGCTTGAAGGAATTGGGCAACAAGAATGTTCACTTCACGGAATACCCCGAGGGTGGACACGATATCATGCTCGATGCTTACTCCGACCGAGATTTTTGGACTTGGCTGCTGGAACAGCGACGGGTAAATGATGAATAATGACTGTCACGAGTGAATCAGCTAAAATAAGTGTCTAGGCAATCCACTGAGATGCCCAAATCTTTATTTTTTTATCTAATAAGAATATGAAAACAAAAAAGCACATTGCATACGCGGCTCTTGCGCTTGTCGCAGCGACGAAGCCGATTCAAGCGGAAAAGGGGCTCCGCGCAGACGGGGAAGCTCCTCAAACGGCAGCCTCGGAAGCGATCTACGACATTCCTCGCGTGCCCGTTAAAACTCCCGACGCGGCCGAATGGAACGAGGGGGTCGGGTTTCGCGTGGAGGCCATCGCCGACCCCGCCATAGGCGTAGCGCGGGAGGACTTTTCCGCCGCGCGCTGCTGCTTGGGTTGGAACGAGAAGGGGCTGTTGGTGTTCGTGGACGTGCGCGATACCACGCCGAACGAGGGGGCTGGCATTTGGGACAGCGACTACGTACACGTCGTCGTCCGCCATGCGGTGAACGGTGGTGAGCAGGTCGGCTACTACATCATCCCAGGGCGCGTGTTGGGCGGTGGCGAACCCCGCATCGAGTACAGGCGCGGCTTGGCGAACGCCCTAGATGCGAATCCGCACGGATCGCACCAGTTCGCGGTTCGCAAGGGCGAGGCTGGCTATGTGGTGGAGCTTTTTGTGCCTTGGGCTGCACTTGGCGTGGCTCCCTCCCTCGGGATGGAACTCGGCGTGCAGGTACTAGTCAGCGACCATGACCCTAGTGGAGTGCAAACCCCGCGTTGGGCGCAATATCGCATCCCGAGCGGGCCAGATAGGGTGTTGCAGCGGGTGCGTCTGGCTGAAAAGGCTTCGCCGCCGTTGCTGGCTGCGGCTGGGTGCGAGTTGCTCAATCGGCCTCCGCGTATGCTCTCCGATGTGGCAGTGCGCGTTGTCGGCGACTCTTCTCTGGCTGGGCAGGCCGCGACGTTGGAGGTGGACGGTGCCAAGGTCGGCACGCTCGTTTTTGGCAAGGTCGTGGACGGCTGGTGCGAGGCTTTCGTCAATTACTCTCTGCCGCTTGCAGGCGAGGCGCAGCCCACGGGGATGGCGGTCGTCCTGCCCGAGGGCGGACGGGTGGCGGTGCCGCTGGGGAACTTGCTGGCGGAACGGCGTGAGCGGTTCGAGAGGCTCGAGGTGGAGTTCAAGCCGTGGGTGTTCGCGGGCGAGAGATTTCCCGACGTGGCCTTCAAGGAGCCGACGCTCGCCGACGCTCTCTCCGGTTTCGGCTACAAACTCGAAACGTGCTTCTTCGACGCCGATTGCAAGCCCGTGGAGCGGGCGGAGCGGGCGGGTCGCTACGGCGCGGTGGTGGAAGTGACGGCCTTCGGCGAAACGAAGCGGAGATATTTCGTGCTCTATCGCGTGCCAGACGGGGCGGCATTGGATTTCGGGTATTGGTACCACCATGTGGATCTGCGGGCGCGTTTCGAGGGTCTGCCCGAGGGGTTGGGCGTGGACGGGCGGGTGTGGAAGGACGACCCAGCGGGTGTGGTCGGCGGGAAATTCAAGTTTTTCCTGCGGGAGCAGATGGAGAGGAACGAAGATCTCTCCGTGCTGCTTGCGGGGCTTTCCGAATTGCCCGAGGAGGTCGCTGCCGGACGCGCACCGTTGCGCCCGCAGTACCACCCCGAGGCACGTGCGCGGGAGTTTCGCTTCCATCTCAGGCGCGCCGCTGGAGACGATCCCATGTATCCTTTCCTCACGTGGAAGCCGAAGGGTTACGATGCGGATCCCGAGCGTCGCTGGCCGCTGGTGATGTTTCTGCATGGCTCGGGTGAGCGGGGCGCGAACCTCTCGATGATCGAGCGCAGCGGGCCGAGCGCGCAGGAGTGGCTGCGCGAGGACTTGCCGTTTATTTTGGTCTCACCGCAATGCCCCGTAGGCGAATGGTGGGAGCCGACGGCGGTGGCAGCCTTGGTGGACAAAATTTGCGCGACGATGCGCGTGGACACGGAACGGATTTACCTCACCGGCCTGAGCATGGGCGGGTTCGGAACGTGCTACACAGCGGCCACCTATCCCGAGCGTTTCGCCGCCATCGCGCCGATATGCGGATTCGGGAACGTCGAGGACGCCGTGTGGTACAAGGACATCCCCGTGTGGGCGTTCCATGGAGCCAAGGACGACGCCGTGCCAGTCGAGGTCTCTCGCGAGGGGGTCAAGCGGTTGAAGGAATTAAAAGGCGCGGAAGTCAAATACACGGAATACCCCGAGGGCGACCACATCATTTGGGACGAGGTGTACGGCACCCGCGACTTCTGGACATGGTTGCTGGAGCAGCGACGAAAAAGTAATGATTAATGAAAGTCACGACACTGCGCTGGACATCAACGAGACTTGAATCATGAACATGGCATCCCAAACGTATCAAAAAGCCCGCACGTTCGTCTACCGCAACGCCCGTCCGCTCGACATCGCCCGCTGGCAATATCACTTCGAGGGCGGCAGCAGGGAGGCCGTGCTGGTCGCGCTGGCCGCCTATCAGAATGAGGATGGCGGTTTCGGCCACGCGCTCGAGCCAGATTTGTGGAGCCCCGACTCCTCCCCCTTCGTCACCTCCTCGGCCATCGGCGAGTTGAGGGAAATCGGATTCCGAGACACTAGGCATCCCATCGTACAAGGCATCCTGCGCTACTTAGACAGCGGTTCGTACCGTTGCGAAACGGGCTGGTTCTTGAAGCTCCCCTCGAACAACGACCACCCTCACGCCCCTTGGTGGACATATGAAAAGATGGATGCGGAGGCTCGCGACGCTGGCGTTTACGAATCCAATCCCACGGCCACGGTGATACTGGCGGGGTTCGCGTTACGCACGGCCGCACGTGACTCAGCACTCTTCGCCTTCGCGCTCCAAGCCGCAATGAAGGCCATCGAGACGCTGCCGCCCGCCGTCGAAGTGGAACGCCACCTACTGGGAAGCTACTGTCGTCTTCTCGAGGATGCGACGGCTGCCACGCTTCACGACACCTTGCCGCTGGCCGCATTTTCCGATGCGCTCAAAGCGGCGGTTGCAAACGCCATCGAACCCGACACATCGAAATGGTATGTGGAATACGTGGCGACACCTGTGTGGTATTTCAACTCGCGCGAAAGCCCGTACTACCTAGACAACAAGGAACTCGCGGAATACGAATGCAAGGCCATCGCCGAAACTCAATTGCCTGACGGCGCATGGCCTACGCCGTGGGGTTGGACCGACTATCCCGAGCAATGGGCGGTCGCAAAGAACTGGTGGCGTTCGCACCTTGCGGTCTCGAACATGCTCTATTTACAGGGAATGGGAGCGCTGTGATATAATTTATTTATGGAACCTACACTTATAAAATTTGAAATCCTCGACCAGCCCGAACTCCTCGTGGTCGGCAAGCTCCTCCGCGTCGGTGCGAACGACGTCGCGGCTGGCAAGAACACCATCCCCGTACTTTGGGAGCAATGCTGCAAGGACGGCACCTTCGCCGCGCTCGAAGCCCTCGTCGACCATCTCTACGACCCCGCCGTCCGCGTTGGCCTCTGTATCGATGACATGTACGCGCCCGCCAGCGGCGATTTCGGCTACATCTGCGGCATGATGATGAAGCCTGGCACGCCCGTGCCCGAAGGCTTCGCCTCGCGCCCGCTCGCGTCCGCGAAAGTGGCCGCGGCGTGGGTGAAGGGCAGGCAGGAGCACGCCCCCGAGCTCTGCACCGCCGCGCATGGACTGGCGACAAAGGCAATCGAAGAACGCGGCATGAAGCCCCTTGGCAACTGGTGCATGGAAGTCTACAACTACCCGCGCTGGGTCGAACCCGACGCCGAGGGCAACGCCATCCTCGACTACTATCTTCCGTGCAAGTGATTATAGCATTTTAGATAAAGTCGTAGCTAAAAAAGGAGAGTGGGAAACGAGCGGCGCTCCCAGAACGCTGTCGCGACGCTCAATATCCCATTTTACAGCTACAGCTTAAATTAAAATACTCTAATGATCGCTACGGAATAAAGAGTTGAAATAACGAACATCTCGGCGACACACTTCGTGTGGTTCTATAACAGCGATGTCCGTTTTCGATTTTCGAATCGACCGCAAAGAATGCAAAGAGCATAATAAACTTGTCTCCCATTTTAAAATAATGCTACACTCCGTGTATGAAAATTCGAATCATGCTCGCAACCTTCGCCGCCGCTGGCTTTGTATTGGCCGCAGACACCGCACTTCCGCCTGTAAACAAAAGCGGTGGCAAACCGCTCATGGAGGCGCTCGCCGCACGTCAGTCCAATCGCACGTTCTCGGCCAAAACTCTCCCCGCGCAAACCCTCGCCGACCTGCTCTGGGCAGCAAACGGGGTGAATCGTCCCGAGAGTGGTAAGCGCACCGCGCCGAGCGCCCGTGACAGGCGCGAGATCGACGTCTACGCACTCACGAAGGACGGCGCCTTTCTCTACCAGCCAGAAGAACATTCGCTCAAGCTGGTGAACCCGGACGACCTACGCGCGACCTCGGGGACGCATGAATTCGCGCACGAAGCCCCCGTCACACTCGTGCTTGTCGTCAACCGCAAACGCCAGAACATGGGCGGCAGAGGCAATGCAATGGCGGAGCGTTTGGCCGCCATCGACGCGGGCATCGTGAGCCAGAATATCTCCCTCTTCGCCGCTTCCGCCAAGCTCAACTCAGTCGTCCTTGCAACGTTCAGTGCCAGAGCGCTCCACACCTCCCTCAAACTCGACGAAGAGAGCGAAGCCTTTCTTGCCCAACCCGTGGGCTTTCCGAAAGAATAGATAGTAATAAAAATCCTATTCAAGGAGAAAGTTAGTGCGAAAAGTCCTTCTCCGTCGTTATCATAGCATTTTAATTTAAGTTGTAGCCGTAAAATGGGGTATTGAGCGTCGCGGCAGCGTTCTGGGAGCGCCGAGCACCAGCTCGGCAGGTAGCGAAGGAGAATGGCCCGAGTCAGATACGGCGATATCGGTAAAAGGGTGGTCCCGGAAAACGACGATGTTGATGGGACGACCGCCTCGGTGCGAGCCGAGCTGGTGCTCGGCGCTCCCAGACGCTGCTGCTCGTTTCCCACGCTCCTTTTTTGGCTACGGCTTTATTATTTAAAATGCTATAATGAAATGACTTCTAGAGCACTATCCCAAAGCGTTCGGCAAGGAGGTGGACTTTTTCGGCGGGAGTGGCGGCAGTGTGGATTTCGACGATGTCGCCTCGGAAGATTTTGAAGGTGTCGCCGTCGAGCGTCGTCCGTCCGTCGGGCGTGCGCAGCGATACCATCTCGGTTTTGTTGAATATGGAAAGCGGCGAGTGTTCGCAGAAAAATGAGGTGGCGAGGAAGTCCACGGGGAATTGGGGTTCGTCGGTGAAGGAGTAGATTTCGCGCCAGTGGTCGCGGTTCCAGTCTTCGAGCATGTAGCCGAGGCGGTCGCGGGCTTCGATGACCCGATAGTGCGTGCCATGGATGTCGGTCCCGGGCACGATGCCGAAGAGGAGCGGGATGTTGGGGGTCATCATGCCAGTACCCACGTCACAGAGCCATGCGGTTGAGTCGTTGGGCGGTTCGGCCTT
>Ga0123353_10011095_pt1 | contig 12662 bp, 12 predicted proteins | sample TergutLab28metaG_3_FD_92763 | JGI IMG/M metagenome (GOLD analysis project Ga0123353, IMG submission 92763) | Labiotermes labralis P3 segment gut microbial communities from Petit-Saut dam, French Guiana - Lab288 P3 | ecosystem: Host-associated > Arthropoda: Insects > Digestive system > Gut ... | reverse complement strand
TTTTTACCCGCCAGTTGGCGACAATGATGAAATCGGGCGTCCCGTTGCTCCAGGCGTTCGACATCGTTATCAAGGGCGCGGGAAACCCCGGCCTTTCCCGGCTACTCAATGAAGTCCGTGGGAGAGTCGAAACCGGTTCCAGCCTGTCGCAGGCGTTTTCCAAGTTTCCAGCACATTTCGATAGGCTTTTCTGTAACCTGGTCGCGGCTGGGGAACAGGCCGGAATTCTGGATAACATCCTTGACCGTCTGGCAACCTACAAAGAAAAAATCCTTGCGATTAAAAGCAAGATCAAATCTGCGCTCTTCTACCCGAGCGCCGTTATCATCGTCTCAATGGTGGTCGTCTCCATCATCATGATTTGGGTTGTCCCCACATTCAAGGAAGTCTACTCAAACTTTGGGGCGGAACTGCCCGCGCCGACAATGCTGGTCATCGGTATTTCCGATTTTTTCGTTCAATACTGGTGGATCATTTTCGGCTTGCTGGGTGCTGGTATCGTGGCAGCCATCTCAGCCCACAAGCGATCCCTATCCATGCAGGTCGCGGTTGACCGCATACTGCTCAAGCTGCCGGTCATGGGCGAGATTATCCGCAAGGCCACCATCGCACGCTGGTCACGGACGTTGTCGACGATGTTTTCCGCCGGGGTGCCGCTGGTCGAAGCCCTGGATTCCGTGGGTGCCGCTTCGGGCAATCATTTGTACACGGTTGCCACCCACAACATCCAGAGCGAAGTCAGTACCGGCCTGAGCCTGAACATGTCCATGCAAAACTCTGGTATGTTTCCGACCATGGTTATACAAATGGTATCCATCGGCGAAGAATCCGGCCAACTCGACCATATGCTTTCCAAAGTAGCTGATTTTTACGACCAGGAAGTCGACGACGCAGTTGCTGCCATGTCTACCTTACTGGAACCCCTCATCATGGTTTTCCTTGGTGTGATCATCGGCGGTCTGGTTGTAGCCATGTACTTGCCAATCTTCAAACTTGGTGCCGTTGTCTGACTGCATGTCTGCTTTCCTCGGCGACCCATTCGCACTCGTTCCGCTTGTCGCACTGCTTGGCCTTTTCATCGGCAGTTTTCTCAATGTCGTCATCGCCCGCCTGCCCGTAATGATGGAGTGCGAATGGCAGGCAGAAATGGCCGAATCCCGGGGCGATGCCGTTGTCAAGGGCGAACGGTTCAACCTCGTTTTGCCGCGCTCGCACTGCCCACACTGCAAACACATGATCTCGGCGCTGGAAAACATCCCGCTTGTGAGTTTCCTGTTCCTGCGCGGGCGTTGCCGCCACTGCCGGGCAACCATCAGCATCCGCTACCCGCTGGTGGAATCATTGACGGCAGCACTCTCCGCCTGTGTGGCCTGGCGCTTTGGATACAGCCCAACAATGGCAGGCGCGCTGGTTTTCACCTGGGTCATGATTGCGCTGGCCTTCATCGATTTCGATACCCGGCTGCTGCCCGACAGCCTGACCCTGCCCCTGTTGTGGATGGGCCTGATCTTCAACCTGCTGACGGGCAACGTCCCCCTCGAGAATGCCGTTATCGGGGCTGTGGCCGGATACCTTTTCCTGTGGTCGGTGTATTGGCTGTTCAAGCTCGTAACCGGCAAGGAAGGCATGGGATACGGCGACTTCAAGCTGCTCGCGGCCATCGGCGCGTGGCTGGGCTGGCAGGCGCTGCCGATGACCATCGTGCTTGCGTCCGTTGCCGGCGCTTTGTTTGGAATCAGTCTGATCGTGTTCAGGCTGCACCGGCGCAATACACCGATGCCCTTCGGCCCTTTTCTTGCCGTTGCTGGGCTCATCGCCTTGCTCCAAGGTGAGGCACTCATCTCATTCCTGCCAATTTTCTCCATGCCCGTCCCTTGAATGCCGCACGTGCGCCCTCATTTTCCGTACAGGCTTGCTGCGCGCATGCGCGCGATACGCTAGACTCATCGGTTCAGCTCCAAGGAGGAAACACATGCCAATCTATGAATACCGTTGCGAGCAATGCGGGTTCCAGAAAGACCATCTTCAGAAAATGAGCGATGCTGTGCTCACCGTTTGCCCATCCTGCAACAGTGACCAATACGTCAGGCAACTTTCGGTAGCGGGCTTCCAACTCAAAGGCAGCGGTTGGTACGCCACCGATTTCAAGTGCCCCGCAGGCAAGAACAGGGATGCCCCAGCAGCAGATGCCCCTGCGCCTCCATGCGCTGGTGGCTGTGCCTGCCATTCATCCTGATCACCCCCTTTTTCGGCATGAAAAAATATTTCATCACGGGCCTGTTGATCTGGATCCCCCTGTACATCACCTTTGCGGTGCTGGCATTGATCGTCAACACGCTGGATGGCTGGATCATGCCCTGGTTGCCACAGTACCTGGATCCCAAAAACTTCCTCGGTTTCAACATCCCTGGGCTGGGCGTGCTGCTGTTCGCCTTCATCCTGTTTGTCACCGGCGTCATTGGTGCAAATGTCCTTGGGCAAAGAGTTGTGCGTTCCTGGGAGTCGCTCCTGGCGCGCATCCCGGTGGTCAAGTCCCTCTACTCCAGCATCAAGCAGGTTTCGGACACACTTTTTTCCAACAACGGCAAGGCTTTCCGCAAGGCGTTGCTGGTGCAATACCCGCGCGAAGGCATCTGGACGGTTGCCTTCCTGACAGGAACCCCCGGTGACGATATCTCCCTGCAACTTGGCGGTAACTTCGTCAGTGTCTACGTTCCTACCACGCCCAACCCGACTTCCGGGTTTTTCCTGATGCTGCCATCAAAGGATGTCATCGAACTCGACATGAGCGTGGATGAGGCGCTCAAGTACATCATCTCAATGGGGGTAGTCGCTCCCCCATCGCGCGCACCGGAAACCAGTATCCTCCTTCTCGATTAAGACTTTGGAAAATCTCTCATGCGAACTCACTTTTGCGGCCAAGTCACGGCTGACCATCTAGACCAGACTGTCACACTTTGCGGATGGGTTCACCGCCGCCGTGACCACGGTGGCGTCATCTTCATCGACTTCCGGGACATTGCAGGGCTGGCGCAAGTCGTGTGTGACCCGGATCGCCCGGACATGTTCAGGACTGCCGAATCGATCCGCAACGAGTTCTGCCTGAAACTCACAGGCAAAGTGCGCCGCCGCCCGACAGGAACAGAAAACCCAAACCTTGCCTCTGGCGAAATTGAAGTGCTGTGCTACGACATCGAAGTCCTCAATACCTCGGTGCCGCTGCCCTTTCAACTCGATGACGACAATCTCTCCGAAACGGTGCGCCTGACCAACCGGGTCATCGACCTGCGCCGCCCCAGGATGCAAAACAACCTGATGCTGCGCTACAAGGTGGCGATGGCTTTCCGTCGTTTTCTGGACTCCCACGGCTTTATCGACATCGAAACGCCGATGCTGACGAAAAGTACGCCTGAGGGCGCGCGCGATTACCTGGTTCCTTCCCGCGTCCACTCCGGGCAGTTTTTCGCCCTGCCGCAGTCGCCGCAACTGTTCAAGCAGCTTTTGATGGTCGCGGGCTTTGACCGTTACTACCAACTCACAAAGTGCTTCCGCGATGAAGACCTGCGCGCCGATCGCCAGCCCGAGTTCACCCAGGTCGATATCGAAACGTCGTTCATGGACGTCGCCGGTATCACTGGCCTAATGGAAGAGATGGTTCGCTTCGTTTTCAAGGAAACGCTTGCCGTCGAATTGCCTAACCCCTTCCCGCGCATGACTTACGCGGAAGCCATGAGCCGCTATGGTTCCGACAAGCCCGATTTGCGGGTAACGCTCGAACTTACCGAAATCACCGATGTGGTCAAGGATGTTGCATTTAAGGTGTTTTCCGGCCCTGCCAATTCCGGAGGCCGGGTTGCGGCCATGCTAGTGCCGGGTGGCGCAGGCCTCACCCGTGGTGAAATCGATGAGTACACTCGTTTTGTCGGTATTTATGGTGCAAAGGGTTTAGCCTATATCAAAATCAATGATGCAAACCAAGTAAATGAACATGGGTTGCAATCGCCCATTGTCAAAAATCTGCACGAAACTGCATTGCGTGCGATTCTCGAACGTACCGGGGCCAAATCGGGCGATCTCATTTTCTTTGGAGCCGACAATACAAAAATTGTAAACGACGCTCTTGGCGCGCTCCGCGCCAAGCTAGGGCATGAAAAGGGATACATTTCCGGCGCAGCTTGGTGCCCCGTATGGGTCGTCGATTTTCCGATGTTTGAATATGACGGAAACGATAAACGCTGGGTGGCCTGCCACCATCCTTTCACCAGCCCAAAAGACGAACATATCGCGCTTTTGAAAAGCAATCCTGGCAGATGCCTTGCCAAGGCTTACGACCTGGCGCTCAATGGTTGGGAAATCGGCGGCGGTTCAATCCGTATCCATCGCGCCGACGTTCAGGAGGCCGTATTCGAGGCGCTCAATATCGAACCCGAAGAACAGCGGGTCAAATTCGGCTTTTTGCTCGATGCCCTCAAATTTGGCGCACCGCCACACGGTGGGTTGGCTTTCGGGCTGGATCGCGTGGTGACGCTGATGACCGGGGCAGAATCCATCCGTGATGTCATCGCCTTCCCCAAAACACAGCGTGCCCAATGCCTTCTGACCAGTGCCCCCGGCGCGGTCGACGAAAAACAGCTCCGGGAACTGCATATCCGCCTGCGTCAACCTGCGTTTGAAACCGGGACGAATTGATTTTTACTCAAATAATGTCAGTACAAAAAATATAATATGGGCGCAACAAAACTGGGCACTCTCCACATGCCCAGTTTTGGTCTTGCTGTGATCAGGCGGGCCGCTGAATGTTAGAAGCTTGTTTGCCTTTCGGCCCCTGTGTGATCTCAAAGGAGACCTTCTCGCCCTCTTTCAGAGTTTTAAAGCCACTCATGTTGATAGCTGAAAAATGTGCGAACAGATCCTCGCTACCATCATCGGGGGTTATGAACCCAAATCCCTTGGAATCATTGAACCATTTAACTGTGCCAGTTGCCATTTACTTTAATCCTTCATCCTTCAAAAGCGGCTTACAGCCGCAACCCTCGTCAGCGTATTCACGCATCCAGATTCTCCTCCCAAGTTTTGCCGGAAAAAACAACAACCCACAAAACCCATCGGACACGAATGTGACTTACGCATATTTTCATTTTCACGCAATCTTTTTCATAATGTCAACGGTTTTTTGTATATTGTTTCATTTCAAACCTGCATATACAGTATCAGGCGCCGAGGCAAACATCCAGCATACGATTGCTGTCAATATGGCATATTGCGGTTCAAAAACAATGCCAGAAACGGAATATCCTCCTTCCCCAATGGAGGGTTGGCTGGATTAAAATGAGCCGTATGACTGCGATCCAAAAACAGGACGGATCCGTACTGGAAGCCCAGCGCACGGACATACGCCGTCCTCCGCTCTACAGGGTGCTCCTGCTCAACGACGACTTCACCCCGATGGAATTCGTCGTGGTCGTCCTGCAAAAATACTTCGGCATGAACCACGAGCGCGCAACGCAAATCATGCTTCAGGTTCACGAGGAAGGCATGGGAATGTGTGGTGTATTTACAAAAGATGTCGCATCAACAAAGGTCGAACAAGTCATTTCCTATGCACGCCAACACCAACATCCGCTAGCATGCGTGATGGAGGAAAACGAATGATTGCGCAAGAGCTTGAAGTCAGTCTGCACCTAGCCTTTGTCGAAGCCCGGCAGAAGCGGCACGAATTCATCACTGTCGAGCACCTACTGCTTGTACTGCTGGACAACCCTTCTGCTGCGCAGGCCCTTCGCGCTTGCGCGGTTCACATCGACAAAATGCGCCGGGAACTGGCTCAGTTCATTGACGAGCACACCCCCAGGATTGGCGGCAGCGACGAGATCGAAACCCAGCCCACGCTTGGTTTCCAGCGCGTCATCCAGCGTGCGATCCTTCATGTGCAGTCATCGGGGAAAAAGAAAGTCAACGGTGCCAACGTGTTGGTTGCCATTTTTGGCGAGAAAGACTCACATGCCGTTTTTTTGCTTCAGCAGCAAAACGTTTCACGTCTCGACGTAGTGAACTTCATCTCGCACGGCATCACCAAGGGTTCCCCGGAAGGCGTCCCGTCTTCCAACCGCAACGAACAGGAAGGCTTCGAGCAGGAGCAGGACGACAAACTCCGTAGCAACGTGCTCGAAACCTATACCCATAACCTCAATCAGCAAGTCTTGCAGGGCAGGATCGACCCGCTGATCGGTCGTGACGAGGAAGTCGAGCGTGTCATCCAGACCCTGTGCCGCCGCCGAAAGAACAACCCGCTCTTGGTCGGTGAGGCGGGCGTGGGCAAAACCGCCATTGCTGAAGGGCTGGCTCACCGGATCGTCGGCAAGTTCGTGCCGGAAATCCTTGAAGACGCCCAGGTCTACGCCCTCGATATGGGGGCGTTGCTGGCCGGTACCAAATATCGTGGCGATTTCGAGCAGCGCATGAAGGCCGTGCTCAAGCAATTGCTCGATAGCAAAGATGCCATCCTCTTCATCGACGAAATCCACACCCTGATCGGAGCCGGTGCGGCCTCTGGCGGCACGCTGGACGCTTCAAACCTGCTGAAACCGGCGCTTTCCACCGGCCAATTGAAGTGCATCGGCGCAACCACCTACACCGAGTTCCGCCAGGTTTTTGAAAAGGATCATGCCCTGTCGCGGCGCTTCCAGAAAATCGACGTTGTCGAACCCTCGATAGCCGAAACCGTCGAAATCCTCAAGGGGCTAAAAACCCGCTTCGAGAAACACCACGGTATCCGGTATTCGTCCTCAGCCCTGATCAGCGCCGCTGAACTGTCGGCCAAATACATCAACGACCGCCACTTGCCAGACAAGGCCATCGATGTCATCGACGAAGCTGGCGCGGCGCAGCGCATCCTGCCCAAGTCTCGACAAAGGAAAACCATCGGAAAAAACGAGATCGAAGAAATCATCGCCAAAATCGCCCGCATCCCGCCGCGCAGTGTTTCGCAGAACGACCGCTCCTCGCTGAAAACGCTCGATCACGACCTCAAAAATCTCGTATTTGGGCAAGATACTGCTATTGATGCCTTGGCAAGAGCCATCAAGATGTCGCGTTCCGGCCTGGGCAACCCGCAAAAACCCATCGGCTGTTTCCTGTTCTCCGGCCCAACCGGCGTCGGCAAGACCGAAGTCGCCCGCCAGCTTGCCTATACGATGGGCATCGAACTCGTGCGCTTCGATATGTCCGAATACATGGAACGCCACGCCGTGAGCCGCCTGATTGGCGCACCTCCGGGTTACGTCGGTTTTGAGCGGGGGGGGCTGCTTACCGAGCAGATCGTCAAGAAACCGCATTGCGTGCTATTGCTCGACGAAATCGAAAAAGCCCACCCGGACATCTACGGCATCCTGCTCCAGGTGATGGATCACGGCACGCTCACCGACAACAACGGGCGGCGTGCCGATTTCCGCAACGTCATTCTCATCATGACCACCAACGCCGGAGCCGACGCCCTGCAGAAAACCACCATGGGCTTCTCGGCCAAACGCGAAATGGGCGACGAGATGGGCGAAATCAAGCGCATTTTCACCCCCGAGTTCCGCAACCGGCTCGACGCCATGATTTCATTCAATGCACTCAACAGTGAAGTCATCCTGCGCGTGGCCGAGAAGTTTCTGACCCAACTTGAAGGACAGTTACATGAGAAGAAAGTCGAAGCCCATTTCACTGACGCCCTCAAGTCCTGGTTGGCGGAAAAAGGTTTCGACCCGGTGATGGGTGCGCGCCCGATGGCGCGGCTGATTCAGGACATGGTTCGCGCCGCGCTGGCCGACGAACTGCTGTTTGGGCGGCTCGCCAACGGCGGCAATGTGACCATCGACATCGACCTGGACAGCGAAAAAGTCAAACTGTCATTCGACCGCGACCCTGTTGCCGAGTCCGCTGCTACCGTCTGATTTCCCTCTCCCCCCACCCCTCTCCCGCAAGCGGGCGAGGGGAGCACATGCCTCTTTCATGCTTGCGGGAGAGGGTGGCGCGAAGCGCCGGGAGAGGGTGGTGAATGCTTCAGCGTTTGCCCCGCCCGGTCCCGGCCCCTTTTCCGGGTTTGCCGGAAGTCCCCGGTTCCCCTGCCTTGCAGCCTGGTCCGCCACCACGCATGGGATGCATGAAACCGGCAAATTCGGCGTCGAACACTGTTTTCTGGGCTGTACTCAATTTGCCGTAGAACGTTTCGACAGGCTTACGCATATCGGCCAGCATGCTTGCGCGTTTTTTGGCGGCATCTTCCATGCGATCCAAGTGTTCGAGCGCCGTCTTGGGCACTCCGGCACTACGCCTGTTCTCCTTTTCCTTCAACATGAGATCGGCACGGGCTTCGGCAGCTTTTTTAAAATCCGCCCAGGCCGGTTTCTGCTCTGGGGTTAACGCCAGCGCAAGTTCGAGCCGCGCCAAATGCAGTTCCACCCGTTTACCTATCCGTTCCTTGACCTGCTCGGAGTTGGCATTGCGCCAACCGCCCCAGCCATGCCCACCACCGTGGCCCCATCCATGTCCGCCGCATTGAGCCATGGCCGCGCCGCTGAACAGGGTAGTGGCTGCCAGCGCGGCAATGAGCGTTGTTTTGACCAAGTGCTTCATCTTGTGTTCTCCTTTCCGTAATGTCCGTTACACCATTTTTCAGGCGACGGGAGTATTTAACCCTTGTAAACGAAAGCTGGATACACCGCGCGGCAGCTAATTTGAACCATGATGTTTCCAACAGCACGATTGATACATGAAGATACAAATCAATTTCTCGCCCGCCTAAGATACGCAAAAAAACCACCTGTAAAGGAGCCTCACATGTCCAACCAGGATCACATCCTAATCGTTGACGACGACCGGGACATCCGCACCCTGCTTGCCGGATACCTCGAAAAGCAGGGACTACGCTGCACTGTTGCAGCCGATGGCCGTGAAATGCGCGCTGCGCTGGAAAGCCACCGCATCGACCTGATCGTGCTCGACATCATGATGCCGGGAGATGACGGCCTCACCCTGTGCCGCAACCTGCGCGCCAGCGACTCCCCCAACGCCAGTACGCCCGTATTGATGCTGACTGCGCGCGGCGAGGATATGGATCGCATCATTGGCCTCGAAATGGGGGCGGACGACTATTTACCGAAGCCTTTCGTCCCCCGCGAACTCTACGCCCGTGTCCGCGCCATCCTGCGTCGTGCCCGTGCCTTGCCCCCGAACATGTCCACCGTGCCCACCGCACAGGCGCGCGAACTGCATTTCGCCCACTGGCGGTTTGACACGGTTGCCCGCCACCTCATCGACAAGGACGGAACCATCGTTGCCCTGTCAGGGGCCGAATTCCGAATCTTGAGTATTTTCCTCAACCATCCCCAGAAAATACTTTCGCGCGACCAACTGATGGAACTTACCCAGGGGCGCGAAGCCGATGTCTTCGACCGCTCAATCGACCTCCTGATCAGCCGTGTGCGGCAACGGCTCAATGACAACGCACGCGAACCGGCGATCATCAAGACCGTACGCAATGAAGGTTACGTGCTTGCCTGCGAAGTCACCCCGATTGGAACCGTGCCATGATAATGCGCCTCTGGCCCAGAAGCCTGTTTGCGCGGCTGATGCTGATCTGGCTGGTCGGTATTTTCCTTGTGCTGGCCGTCAGCATTGCCATTTTCGTCAGTGAACGGGATCGGGTCTGGTCTCAAGGTTTTGCCCGAGAAATCGCTGCAAATGCCGACATCATCGACAACCTTTCGCCGGAAGAGCGTAGCCGCACGTTCGAGGAACAAGGGCGTGGCCGCCGTGGTCTGTTGCGCCTTGGTTTGAACCTGCCCGAAAATGCCCGGCAAGTTGCCGGCGACCACCCCCTGTTGCCAATACTGCGCGAGGCCATGCCCGATCGCCAGCCAGCCTTGTACACCTACCAGCGCAGAGAAGGCCGCCGCTCTCCCGGAAACGAACCTTTAATCGTTTCCGTGAAGCTGGCAGACGGCTCCTTGCTCACTGCCCGCTTGCGCGGTCAATTCCGGATGCCCGCCCAGACCTTATCTTCAAATGCTTCGATGATGGCTGGCGCGCTCTTTGTTTTGGTCATTGGCGTCGGCATTCTCACCTGGATCAGCGTGCGCATCGCCACCCGGCCACTCTCGAACCTGTCCGCTGCCGCGCGCGCTCTTGGCGAAGATCCCGAACGCCCACCACTTGAACCCGCTGGCCCTACCGAAGTCATCCAGGCTACAGAAGCCTTCAACCAGATGCAGCGGCGCATCACGGCACACATGCACGAGCGCACCCGCATCCTTGCCGCCATCTCCCACGACCTGCAAACCCCCATCACGCGGCTACGCCTACGCGCCGAGATGATCGACGACGAAACCCTGCAAACTCGCATCCAGTCTGACCTGGACGCCATGCAGAGCCTCATCCGCGAAGGGCTCGACTACGCCCGCAGCATGGAAGTCAGCGCCCCGGCACAATCCATCGACCTTAACGGACTTCTCGCAGCACTGTGTGGCGACGCCACCGACATGGGCATGGAGGTTTCTGTAACGGGGCAAGCAAGCACCCCCTTCACCGGCCATCCCATCGCGTTGCGGCGGGCATTGTGGAACCTGATCGAAAACGGCGTGAAATTCGGCAAAACGGTTGATATCGCCCTTTCCGAAACCCAGGATACGTTCCACATCCTCATCCGTGACCACGGCTCCGGCCTACCCCCCGAAGAAATAGAGCGCGTGTTTGAGCCTTTCTACCGCACCGAATCCTCCCGTAACCGCGAAACCGGCGGAACCGGCTTGGGTCTGGCGATTACCCGCAACCTGCTCCATGTCCAGCGCGGCAACATCCGCCTGGAAAACCATCCAGAAGGTGGGCTTCTCGCCACCGTAACCCTGCCACGCCAGCATTGAGTCCTGTGCTACGCGGTGTGTTGCGGCGGGGATTGGATGTGGTAACGTCCGTAAGAGATCCATTTGGATGGTACGGAGGAGTTACATGATAAGCATCGACAGCCAAGACAACCTGATCATCGCCGTTGTTCTCGGCGAATTCACCTTAGCCGATTACCAGGAATTTGAGGAACTGGCCGATTACAAGATCAAGTTCAGCGGCCCGCTCGACTTGCTGTTCGACCTGCGCGAAATGGCCGGTTTCACCGTCGATGTCGCTGTGGAAGAAATACGCCACACCTTGCAACATTCCCGCGATTTCCGCCGCATTGCCATCCTGACCGATGACCAGTGGGTGACATGGAGCGCGTGGGTTTCGCAATTCTTCGTCGACGCTGAAATACAGGTTTTCGACAACGAACCCGATGCCCGGTTCTGGCTGGAAAGCCAGACTTAGTCATACTTAGACCGAACCCCCTTACTCAGCCACCCCAAGAGCCGCACGTGCAACCCGGCGCTGACGCACACTGCCGGCGAGCAGGTCGAGCACGGCAACGCTATCTTCCCAGCCAATGCAGGCGTCGGTGATGCTCTTGCCGTATTCGGGCATAACATCCTGAGCCAGATCCTGCCTGCCTTCCTTGAGATGGGATTCCACCATCACACCGATGATACGGTCTTCGCCCGCACCAAGCTGCGCGGTGACATCGCGTGCTACGTCGAGTTGCAGCCGGTACTGTTTGCGGCTGTTGGCGTGCGAGAAATCGACCATCACCTTGGGCGGGACCCCGGCGGCGGCCAGGTCGCGGCAAACGGCATCGACGCTGGCAGCGTCAAAATTTGGCTCCTTGCCGCCGCGCAGGATGAGATGGCAATCTTCGTTGCCGCGCGTGGCAATAATGGCGGAATGGCCGGCCTTGGTGACGCTCAGGAAGTAATGCGGGGATTGTGCGGCCTTGATCGCATCAACGGCAATCCGCACGTTCCCGTCGGTCCCGTTCTTGAACCCCACAGGGCACGATAGCCCGGAAGCCAACTCGCGGTGCACCTGGCTCTCGGTGGTGCGCGCCCCGATTGCGCCCCACGACACGAGATCCGCAAAATATTGCGGCGTAATCATGTCGAGGAATTCAGTTGCCGCCGGCAACCCCTGTTCATTGATTTCCCACAGCAGGCTGCGCGCCAGCCGCAAGCCTTCGTTGATCGCGTAACTGCCGTCGAGGTGGGGGTCGTTGATAAGCCCTTTCCAGCCAACGGTGGTACGGGGTTTCTCAAAATAAACCCGCATCACGACCAGGAGGTCATTGCTGAGGCGATCCGCTTCGGCCTTCAGGCGGTGTGCGTATTCGCGGGCGGCCTGGGCATCGTGGATCGAGCACGGCCCGATCACCACCAGCAGGCGGTCATCGGCCCCATACAGAACTCGATGTATGGACTGGCGCGTGTTAAAAACAGTCGCAGTCGCTTGGGGCGTGGCGGGGAATTCGCGCAGTATGTGCGCAGGCGGAGCCAGTTCCTTTGTTTCAGCAATACGGACGTCGTCAATGTGATTCTTGAGCATGCTGGGCTTGAGACCGGAAAACAGCCAGAAAGGCTGGAAAAATAGATGCGCCGGATTGTAGCCTACCCGGAACCCGTCATTATGATTTTGCCTCAGCCGCCTCCAGGCTCCTGGATGGGCGGCGCGCTGCTTTCTTCCTGCGGAAGGCTGGGGTCAAGGTCACGCAAAATTTTGAAAATTTCGCGGTACGCACGCGGAGCCCGTTGCTGTTCGCGTTC
>Ga0123353_10011093_pt1 | contig 12663 bp, 7 predicted proteins | sample TergutLab28metaG_3_FD_92763 | JGI IMG/M metagenome (GOLD analysis project Ga0123353, IMG submission 92763) | Labiotermes labralis P3 segment gut microbial communities from Petit-Saut dam, French Guiana - Lab288 P3 | ecosystem: Host-associated > Arthropoda: Insects > Digestive system > Gut ... | reverse complement strand
TCAACCCGGTCTCCGAAAATAATGTTGCCGATTATCGGTACATTATATTTGCGTGTTATCCTTAATGCGTACTCTATTTGTTCGATAGTGATCATTTTTCGCATACTATCCAACACTTTTTGATTTAAGCTTTCAATACCATACGCAATTGAAGTACATCCTGAATCTGCCAACGCCCGAATGATTTCCTCTGTTACAACATCCACACGGAGCTGTACATTGAACTTTAAGCCCAGGTCTTTAAGCCGCCGGCAAAATTCTAATACACGCTCTTTATTACTTCCAAAGAGCTCGTCTGAAAACGCTATAAAATGAATATCGAACAGTTCCATCCAATACTCGATCTCAGCGAAAATATTATCTAGGCTTCTCTCTTTATAGCGATAACCGCTGGGATGAAAGCAGAACGTACAGTTATGCGTACAAGATCGACTGCCGATAACCCTGAGTTCCTGATCTTTCCCGCCTCGAAATCCAAATAGCTCTAAGGCGGGAAAAGCTATACTGTCCAGGTCATCCGGTTCGGGGCGGCTGGGGTTAACGATAAACTGTCCGGTATCATCTTTATAAATCAAACCTTTTACCTTGGAATAGTCTCCATTCTCTTCAAAGCATTCTGCAAACTCACAAATCGTCTCCTCTCCATATCCAATGCATCCAAAATCCATGTCAAGATGTTCTGCAATGAAATGCGGTTCAGCAGTAACGATCCCTCCTCCAACGATAATCTTGATATGGGGACAGTTTTTTCTTACTGCTGCTATCGTGCTTTTTAAAATATGGTAGTTCTTTGACAGTTCCCCTATGCAAAGAACGTCAATTTGCTCATCATGAATCTTGCGCTTCAATGCTTCTATCGGATTCTCATAATCATCAAGGTTAATGCCACTAACATTACGGCCTGTCCGGCGTAATGCTGCCGCGACATAAGCCGTGCCAACAGGCATCATCGGGAAGCTTGAGTTTATCACAAGATTTACAAACAAGTAATTCATGCTAACATTCCTTTTCCTAAATCCCTAACAAGTCATCAAAATCAATGACGTCAATGTTTGATGTATGTATTATTTTTTTTATGTCTTCTAGCGCAGCGAATGGCGAAACAATAACTAAATCCGTGCTTTCTTTTAGTTCATTCCATGGTTTTACTATCTTATTACAGATCGTCATACCGTATTGTTCGGGATCACTATCAGTTATTTCAAATGGAACTTTAATACTTTCAAGATACTCAGCTAAACGTTTACCGCGCACACCGCAGCCAAATATGGTGACCCTATTATTCAAACGTTTGCCGGCATCATCAAAAACTAATAATTGAAACAATTCCTTAGATAGGTCCTGGGATGTGATTTTGTCACTTATAAGGCTTATGAGCGTTTCGCTTTCTTTGGATAAATCCAGTTTTTTAAAAACACGTTTATTATGATCCCATATATCAAGCAGTTTTGCTTGTTCTATCTGGCGGTTCCATACATAAAAAATAAAGAGTTTAGAAAAAAACTTAATAACTGCATAGGATAGATTTTTTCTGTCGTTTTCAGAAACCTTACTCCAAAAGGGGTAGTTTAAAAACGTCTCAAAAGGCTCTGAATGCGATAGAAAATGCTTATAATCAGATGCTATTGATGCCGAAGCGGGATTATAACACCAATGATAAAATGTTTCCCCGACCCTTGCTATTTTTTCTGCCGCTAAATACCACAAAAATGTAATTGCATCATCAGATGTTGTTCCGTATGGGAAATATAATTCATTGTTGATAATAAACCTTGTCTTTACCAGCAAAGTCCAAACCGCATTACAATCCAGATGCTTATATCTGTCAGGTGCTTTCGCATTTTCCACTTCAACATTTGGAACCTTGTGTTTTACCTTTCCATTATAATGAATACCATAGCCACACAATACTAAATCCGCATTATCGGCTTTCGCTTTATTATACATTTTCTCACACATAAGTAAATCAATGTAGTCGTCCTGATCAACACATAGAAAATACTCACCCCCGGCAGATTTAATACCTGTATTCCTTGCACCGCCTTGCCGCATGTTAGTATCATGGAACAACGCGCGGAATTTCCCCGGGTAGAGTTTTTCATATTGGCACATAATTTCGGCATCGCGCGGGTCAGGGGAACAATCGTTAACGGCAATCACCTCGACTTCCGGCAATGTCTGATAAAGCGCGCTGTCGAAGCTGCGACGCAAAAACTCCGCGCCATTATAAACCGGTATTATTATCGAAACTTTGACTTGAGTATCCATATAACGATCCTCTATTGTATTATATAAACAACTTACCAAAAAGCTTGAGTTCACTCCATGCCGCATCTAAGACTGAATAGTTTCTAGCTGTTACTAAGGCGTTCTGCCTCATTTCATCCAATACTATCGGATTGTCAAGTATTTCTAAAATCCTCTTAACAACCATATCAACATTCTTTGAATCTTCTATAACAGAATTTACCCTGTCAACTGCATATTCCCCTACTCCTCCTTCTTGAGGAAGTATCGGTATACAACCTAAACACATAGCTTCAAGACCTGTCCTTCCAAAAGCCTGGTAATATGACATATCTAGAAAAATATCTGATAAAGATAGTAATTGAGCCACTTTCCAGGGTGTCAGTCTCTGGTGATTATTATATTCAAATGTTATAGCGCTATTAATGCCGGACAATTCTTCGTCTGAACAACCGAATAGGTGTACTTCCACTTTGCGACCATATTTTTCCTTGATCCTGTATAACACCTGCATAGAATCTGTCGGGTTACGCCATGTCGTTATTGGTCTTATCATTGACACTATACTGATACATGATCTTGTAGCTTTAGATATCAGCGTATATGGATTATATATCATAGTATCAATACTGGGATGTACCTTATATACTTTTATTCCATGATTTTCCTTTATGGTATTAATGATCCAGTTAGATTTTGCGAATAAGATGTTATCCTTTATAAGCGAATAAGAGCGGGTTGCTTCTTCTTTTTCCTGTAACTTATCTTCTGTTTCTAAAAACATCGGTTCATAATCCTGCACATAGTATGCGGTCCTGATATGCGGATGAAGATTCTTGATTGCGTCAACTAACCGGACAGTTGTGAAATGCGTAGCAATTAGAAGGCTGAAACCTTTTGACTGCTCCAGGAGATCTGATTCGTCTTTGTAAAAAATTACGTTATCAATAAGATATGGATAGTTTTCTAAAAAATTATAGTAATAAATCGCATTATTAAAGATAGATACGTCAAATCCCAGTTTTATCATTCCATATACTTCCTGGCATACCGAGTTAGTACCGCCATTTCCGCCCGGGCCCAGTAATACAAACCCTGTCTTTTTTCCAAAAAGTATTTCACTTTTGCTTAATATCTTCTTTTGCGCATCAACAATTCGTGCCCTGATCTGTGGAAGCTCTTGGTTGTGTTCATTTTGCGATCTTAGCGTTGTATAGTGGTTGCCATGCTTTTCTATTAAGAAGAGTTTTGAAACGCTATTTAATTCTTCTCTTTCTTTCTCAGTGAAGCTCTTGGTTTTCTTATGAAAAATATATGTATCATCTGCAATTCTTGAATCAAATCCGGCACTATATGCTCTGATACTGAAATCTACTTCCTCACCATAACCTCTCGGGAAGGTCTCACTGTCAAAGTATCCAATTGTATCTATAACTTTACGTCTGATCATAAAGCAAAAACCATTCAGTATCGGAAACTTTGGATAAAGCCTTTTTGAAGCAGATGCGACGATTAAATTCATCATCTCTATGTTAATATTATCAGGTAGCCTATTGACCTGCCAATGTCCGTTTTCCATCGGTTCCGGTATGCTTTGGAAGGTTGCGGCGTTCGACAGCGGGCTTACAATTCCTGTATCAGGGTGCTCTTCAAAGCATTGTATCATTTTTTCTACCCAGGAATCTGTGACAATCGTATCGCTGTTAAGCATTACAACGAACTCGTCCGTAGTCATCTTTAGTCCAATATTCGCGGATTTTGTGTATCCAAGCGCATGATCATTCCTATGAAGCCTGCACCCTGTTATTTTTGAGTATTTTTCTAAATAGTCCTCTGTATCACTGTCACTTCCATCGTCAATAATTATTATATTATATTTAAAGCTTCTGTTTTCCCAAACTGATTTTAAGCACTCTATAACATCTGTTAACGCATTGTGTACGCAAATTATAACTGATACCGTATGTATTATTGCGTTGCTATCGTATAACGATACTGTGTCATGCTCATATTTGACCGGAAAAACCCCGTCGGTAAAATCAAACCTGACATTATTGGAAGTAACGATATTACTATATCCTGCCTTAATAAACCGCTCCTCAAGCTCATCGATTGTTGCTTTATTACGATTCATGTTCAGCGCGATTATCACGATTTTGTTTTCATTATTATTTTGATGTTCAATATTCGGCTGGCATACTACAAAACCATGTTCGCTCTTAATGTCAGCATATCTCTCATCCCAAACTATGACCTTGGCTTTGTCAAAAACATGCTTGTCCAATAAGTTTAAAAAGATCCTGCCGGCATACCCGGCTCCATATACTATTATTTCTTCATACTCAATCAGTTTAGAAGAATTGATCGCTTTCACGTTTTACTCCTTCGAAAAATAATTCCGCTGTTTCAAATATTCATTAGTTTTCTCTCGGATATATCCAACTATCCACAAAGACGAAATAGTCCTTAATACTCAACACTTTGAGTTGATTTGATATTTCCTTATGATATATGCTCGTTATAATAAGCCTATCACCTGCCGAAAGCAGCTCAGGCAGCTCTGATGGCGAACGCACCGGTAAACCGCTAGAAGAAACTGTCTCCCATTTCGATTCATCATTATCGAAAACACAAATAACGTCAAGACCTTCGCTATAATGCTCCATCCAGACATTATGAACAAAGCCCGCTCCAAAAAGATATACTTTCTTACCCTTAATACTCTTAAGCATGTTTGTATAGCGGCAAATATAGCTGTAAGGGTTATCTATTGCTCCCAAGTCAAGCTTCTCACCGTAAAGCTCCATTTGACCATTTGATTCTATCCTAACCTTATGAAAGTGTTCAGATGACGGTTTAGCGTTTCCGCTTAATATCTGATTGTATGTGTCCAGATTCATTGATGTATCAAGACTAACGTCATTGCCTAAATCTAATAGTTGTTCTTTCTTGTTATCAAGGCACTCTTTTGTGAGTAGTTGATCAGTTAAAAACTTCTTATAAGAATCTGTGATGCCAAAGTAGGGGGTGCGTAAATGATGGCTGCTGCATGGAAACATTTTATGTGCAGTAGTAATAATATCAACAAGTTCATTAAAATTGTCGTTTAAAATCATGGTGATGAAATTAATTTTTGGCGCGTCCGGATATTCGGAAAAAACTCCGGCGATGTTTTCCAGATTAGTGTAGAAATTTTCATGATCCACCTGCGTTAAATGCGTATATAATGTCCGATTAAAAGTTTCCAACGAGATATTGATATGATGAACATTTGAGTTTGTCAGGGTAATAATATCTTCTCTTGAGAGCTTTTTTACCAAGTTAGTAGTAAAAGAGACTTTATTTTTATATTCAGACGGAATTTCTTTTAACAACACAAAAAACTCCGGATGTATAGTTGGTTCATATCTACACGAAAGAAAAAAATTACAATCAGGTACAAACGGAAGAAAACTTATCGCTTTCCGAAAAATATTTATAGTCATATTTACCGGTTTTTGCCCCAAATTGCTATAATTGTAACAAAATCTGCATCTTGCATTACAGTAGTTTGTTATATCAAGAAAAATGACCAAGTACTTATTGATCTCGTTTCTCGTTTCTAAACTCATAATACCATCGTTTCTCCTCAATCTTATAATTCAACGCGTCTAAAATAGTTTCATAAAAACTTTATTTCGCTCTATATTGATCGCTTTCACTCTTTACTCCTCTGACTTTGAAATCTAAACATTTATCCCTATAGACTCTCGTATAGCTTTTAAGAATTTGCTGCCATATTTTTCATCAGGTTCTAAGTGTGTACCTTCTGCCCATTCGTTCCATGCGTTAATGAAAATCAAACGCTCTTCCTTAGGATATCTGGAAACGAAATCAACAAGTGATGATAGCCATTTTCTGAACTCTTCCGGCGAGGAATTAATAAAAATTCGGGCTTTGCAGTGCCTTCTGGCAGTATTATCCCATCCCAACATAGCTCCCTTGAATCTTAAGTACTCGCGTTTCCTGTTATGCATAGCAGTTGCCACATATGAACGATAATCGTAAATACTGCCGTTAAAATCAGGAACTAGACCTGTTACTGCATTGTTAAGACGCTCTATACTGACATATTTATCCGGATGAAACTCCGTGATAGAATCTGCCCCCACATGAGCAGGATACAGAAACGCAAAAGATTGAGCGCATGTTACGTGTAATCTATGAATTCCGTTTTGTAAGCAGATATCACGCCATAGTGCAATAGTTTTTTCCAAATTCGGGAGTAGTTCCGCACGATATATCATCAGAAGCGGTGCCCCGTGTATCTTTATATATCGTGGATCGTGGAATAGTGGTATAGCATCAAGAATAAATCTCTCGTCCGACAACTCAGAGTGGGCTTGTTCAATCAGAATTTCATTTTCCGAACCGTCCCACTGTCTGCTCCAGTTTTCGTTTGCCCAACAAATACAGAACGGAAAGTCCAGACTTTTGTCTTCGAGAAGCCGATTAAGCGGTTTTTCCAGCAATCTTTTTCCATTAAACCAGTAATAATAGTAACAAAATCCGTAAACTCCATTTTTCCTTGCGATTTCAATTTGATTCCTTTGAATGTGCTCGTCATCAACAAGGTCGTAATATCCCAACTCTCCTGGAATATGCGGCTGATAATGTCCCTGAAACATAGGATCTGCGCTTTTTACATTTGTCCATTCAGTAAACCCTGTTCCCCACCATAAATCATTTTCCGGTATCGGATGAAACTGAGGCAGGTAAAATGCTATAGGTTTAATATGGTTATCATTTTGTTGACCATCAAGTACTCTGTAGTGATATAGGGTATGCGGAATTATGATCACATCATCCCTTGGGGTATTACTATGCAGATCCCCAATTTTATCTGTCCTGATAATAATCAGGTTTCGGAATAACTGGGCATTGCTGATATTATAGTCAAAAACATAATCTTGCTTATAGTACGGAGCAATATACTCTTCATTGTAGATTCTATCTTCATTACCAGTCAGCAGAACAGCATGTTTCTTATTGATTTCATGGATAATTACGCTAAGCGCATTATAAGCCAGTGTATCATATGAGTTGATTGTCAAAACGTAATCGTAATCACTTAATCGTAAATATACTTCATTTAAAAACCCAACCAGTTCAAAATTACTCATAGGCGAGCTGCTTTCGATTTGTTCTGCATTAATACTTAAATCCATTGAAGAAAAGATGTCTCTAATTCTACCGCTGATACTTTTATCCGATGAAACCACAAGCATATAAAAAAATTCGTAGGCTTGAGTATATATGCTATCTAAACATTGTTGGAAATGATCGTTATTAAACGCACCTGTCGCGTTTACACAGACTAACAAGTTTTTTCTATCGCTTAAGTTTATTTTCTCCTCATTCAATACTGTACCGACATATGGTCGTCTATTATATAAGACCATTAATTCAAAAAAGCCTTTCCAAGTTAAGCCTTTTATATAGCTATATAAACCCGTTAACCGACCGTCACCATCCTCTGATATTGAGATAAATGCCTCATTATCAAACAAATGTATAATGTCTTCGGGAGTATCTTCATATTTAAGCTCATGAAAGTGTATAATTCCATCAAAGCCTATATCGTATAGTTGTTCTTCCATTTCAGTGTAATACTTCATCTCGCAAAGGATAACTAGTGCGCCCGGATTTGCCGAAAGCGCCTCCTGTGGAGAGTAAATGATGGTATCATTATATGCGCGCCTTGCTTTTCTTATATCGTTATCAATAAAACCTGCAACTGGAATTCCTTCCTTTTTTAGTGCGTGATAAACAAGCAAAGATTTTGCTACAAAAGGCATAATGTAAATTGGGTTACTATTTTTCAATCTCTGCATGTTTTAGGCTCCAGACTGATTAACATATATAATTATGTTGCTTGTTGCGAAACGAATTCAATAATCATAAACAATGCCGTTTCAGCGTCTATTTCATCAATGACAAGTCCTTTTTTATATTTACTTACTCTTTCTGCAGGAGCGCCCAAGTTGAAAACAGCAACGGGCATATCTAATTGTATAGCTTCTTGTGTTGTGTAAGAAAACGTTTCAGGGCAAATCGATGGTATAAACAGCAAGTCTATGTTATTTTTTACAACAAGCTCCGGGAGTTGGCTCGGATGGTATATCCCTGTTATAGCCAAATCCTCGGATGTAGGATCCATGTTTATAGTGCCTATAACAATAATCCGGACATGCAAAGAGTGCTTCTTAATTATGTTTTGCATTTCATAAACTATGCCTGCGCCTTTATAATCAGTGATATTTCCGGGAATACCAATGTTTATATGTTCTGAGGTTTTTACCCACTTTTCAGAAGGAGCTATGTTGCTTATAGTGTGCGGCTGCACTGTTAGCTTATGGTGTATGTTCGGATAAACCCTAAGCAGAATATTCTTTGAACTATTAGAAAACACGACTATTTCGTCACATGAGTCCAACAACATACCCCAGTGTTTTCGCCATGTGACCATAGTATCAAACTCGCGATGCTTTATGTGCCTGTTATTAATAATACAGTCATCGCATATATCCGGTTCCGGCAACCCGCAATATACTGAATCATTATTGAGTAATACAACTGTAGGGCAAATTGAAATGTAATCATGTATATAATACACAAGGTCAATATCCTGAGTCTTCCTTATGTCACATAAGGCGTTTATGACCGCTTGAATATCCGGGTAGTTGGACAGCTCATTTATATGAATTGATGACACCCCAAGGATATCAACCAGCTCTTTCAACCGGGCTAAGCTATCCAGACAGAACTTTGTTTTTTCTCCATGATGCTTATAATATAACAGGTATTTTTCAGATGCAGGAACATAGATAATAATAAATACATACCTGTTTCTCAGGCTATCGAGCTTACTTTCAAGATACTCAGTCGATCCGCCACCTCCCGAATGCTCAAAAAAGAGCATAGTATCTTTGCAATTACCACTTTTCAATAGTTGTATCAGCTTATCTGCAGTTTGTTTGGTAGCCCCCTGCTGTCCCGAAATTTCAAACCATTCAAAGAAGTCTGTTTCCATTATATAAAAGGCCTTGCTTAAGTGCCCGGTAAAATTATTTTCCAGCATTTTGCAAAAATCGCAATTAGCGGAGCATCCTTCCGATAGGTTTACATCTATGATAGGAATAAAAACCTCATCGGTACACAGCATACATCCTGCACCGGCAAAATTATTCCACTGCTGCCTTCGTCTTTCCATGGCACTAAATTGCCCTGGAACAATATGCCGGATGCTCTCAACATCAACCATTGGAAGGCAGCAGGAAGCCTCCTCTGCCGTAATAATATGCTCCGAAAACAGGATACCTTTGACGCCAAGGGCATCGAGTTGTTTTTCCATAACATCATAGTGCCTTGGTTCACAAAGGATAACAGTCAAATCAAACTCTGTGACTATGAGTTCTCCGGGATATAGTATCCTACACCCATTATATTCTTTGTTATCAATTCTTCTGTCATTATCAAAAAAGCAGGAGACATATTCACCTCTTTGTTTTAATATATGATAAATAAGAACTGACCTCACAGTAAACGGCATTAGGATGAATTTTCCCTTGACTTCGACTGGCATCAGATGGCTACCCCTTTAATTTGAAATAACCTCTCTTATTTGCATAACCCCTCATACATAAACTGAGTAATTTGTGGGAATCTCAGTGAGCTTATATATGCGGAAATGTCTTCAGACTTCATTATTTTGCAGTTTGTTTTCCTGATACTGCCGTATATTTCATTAAGAACATTGCCCTTCGGAAATATCAACAATAAATCGTTCGGGTTTACCGAGGTAAACTCCGGTTTCGCGACTATATTCCCATCGCCCAGCTTATCCCACAGCACTTTCGGCTCAAGTTCCGTGCCTTTGAGTTCCGGCAGGAGTCTTGATGCAACCCTGCCCAAAGCGCCGTAGCCGATTACCCGCCCTTTATCACCATAAGGCTTATATCCATGCAAGCGTTTTCCTGTTAATGCGTTTATTACACAGCGAATCAGTGCGTCCTCCGATCCAAGCGCCTGTTCTGATGTTATTGGCTGTTCGGGTTTAAAAAAGCTATTTATTGAGTTGACGAGGGTGTAAATGGTCTCGTTTATCAGCCTGTCCTTCTCTTCCGCTTGAGTAGCAAAACGGTAGTTGCGTATGCAAGCCGATATAAAGGATATCCTGATCAGGGTTTCTTTTCGTTCATCATCCGCTTTATTATCCGGTAGTTGCTCAATAGCTATTTTACACAACCTGTTATACTCATCATGAAACTGCTTCATCTTTTCAAACTGCTTTGAACGCGAGTGGCTTTCTCCATTCACCTTGCAATGGTATAAAGGTAATGGTATGTACTTATATTTCCCGCCAAGGGCTAGTATGGGAATGATGTAAGCCGGTTCATGAGAGCCTTTTGTCGTTGTGAAAAAAGTGCTGACTATATTACACTTTCGGAAGTAACTCTTCTTTAGCATATATATCCATGTTGTTGGTCGAATTGTTCCCAGTAAGTACCTCTCGATCAAAAAATCATCGTTATAATGCAGCCCTCTGAATTTATCAGGTCCAAACGCTTTCAAGTCGTCATATCCGGTATATTCCGTTGCTCCACAGACACAATAATCGTAATCTGAGTCGTACTCCAACCATCCTGCCATTGTGGATATGTATACGGGGCTGAGTTCATCATCGGCATCAACCATACAGACATAGTCTCCTGTGATACACTCAAGCCCTGCTTTTGCGGCGGCGCAGACGCCTTTATTCTCCTGGTTAATTATCACTACCTCAAAACCGCGTTTACGGAATTTAGGTTCGTAAGCCGAGATCTCTTCATATGTGCCATCCGTTGAACCGTCGTTAACGAGGATCAGTTCTAAATTATCCCAGTTCTGAGCAATTATGGAATCAAACATCTCACTGATATATTCTGCTTTATTGTAGCATGTCATAACCATGCTGACTTTTCTATGCATGTTACTCACCTAACGCTGTTTTGATCTGCGGGTATCTTTCAGAGCTTATTAAATATTCAATGGTGTTATGATAGTAAACCGTTGCGGGAGTCCAGGCGAGAATAGTTTCTATTTCTGATACGGCGCTTTCCGTTTTTGGGAAAACCAGAATTAAGTCATCCGCAGACAGCGATTCAGGATCCGGTATAAGCACTTGATCTCCATCGCCGTTTTCGTCCCAGAGTTCTGTAGGGTGATATGCCGTGTTTTCAAGTTTCGGCAAGAGGTATCTTGCCATTTTGCCAAGTGCTCCGTATCCGATAATACGCTTCCACTTAGCATCATCAGAAGTACACAAAGCTTGTGAGAGTGCCGCGAAAAACGCCTGATACCCTTGCTCATTAAGTTTTGTTGCTGTCAGGTCCATATCGGTATCATACAACTCATTAAACACCGCTATTGTCTGTTCTGCCAGTTGAACACTCCAGCGTTTTGTGATTTGTGGCATCTGTGCGAATAACTCGTAATAATATGCAAGTTTAGTCATCTCACGATAGCGTTTTTTCTCATCCCGGTTAATGCTTAACCTTGTAATGGACCACTGATACAGATAATCATAGTCGGCATAATAATCCTTAGCATTCTCGAAACTGTCGAACCCAAATAGGTCGTTGGCATAGACATTATATCTGTACAGCGCTTCGTCGAAGTACTTAATTTTACCACCGTGGGCCATAAGTGGGACGGCGATAAGCGGTTCATATACCTTGCGGTGTTCTGTACAGAAATTCTCTATCATCTTACATTTTTCTAGATAACTTACCCGAATCATATATATCCAAACGGTCGTAGTCATCTCTCGAAAGATATACCTTGTCAGCATATTATCGGTATCCGGTGAAAATGGATAACAGGATGCTTTCAAGTTTTCTCGTATACCACCATCAATTCTTTCGACAGTGCGGAAGTTACATGCCGCCCACTCATAATCACTGTGACTGTCAAGCCAACCTGCCATTCTGGAAACATATTGAGGTTCTATCTCATCATCAGCGTCAACAAGGCAGAAATAGTCACCTGTCATATTGATAAGCCCTGTATGTACTGCTTTACAACAACCACCGTTTTCCTGATCGATCAATCTGGCATCGTATCCGCGTTCTGTGAACCTCGGTAGATATTCGGTGATAATATCGCGGGTCCCATCTGTCGAACCGTCGTTGATGAGGAGTATCTCTATATTATCCCACTCCTGCGCGTGTACGCGGTCAAGCATGGCACTTATGTAGTTTTCCTTGTTGTAGCAAGGAACAACCATACTAACTTTGCCCTGCATTATTTCATCTCCTCTTCAACAAATCGTTAACAGGTCCATCGGCACCAACGCGATTATCTAACAGTAGTGTGATAAAATGAGGTTGTGATTCC
>Ga0123353_10011092_pt1 | contig 12663 bp, 8 predicted proteins | sample TergutLab28metaG_3_FD_92763 | JGI IMG/M metagenome (GOLD analysis project Ga0123353, IMG submission 92763) | Labiotermes labralis P3 segment gut microbial communities from Petit-Saut dam, French Guiana - Lab288 P3 | ecosystem: Host-associated > Arthropoda: Insects > Digestive system > Gut ... | reverse complement strand
GAAAAATGACGGTAGGAAATGGGTTGTAGGGATTTGATACTATTGGTTCCATTTTGTCTTTCTTAACTGAGCAATAAACACTCATCCCAAGCAGGATCCTCTGGCATCACAAAAGACAGTAAGCTTAATCCTATTCCTGCAATACCTTCAAGCAAATTGTACCTAGTCTGCCTTCCTCCTCGAACCATAGCTTTGTAACCAGCCAAGCCATCTTCAAATTTAGCCATATTGAGAGTTTCCATACACCAATAATTAGCAGCTCTCTGAAATTCTATTCGTTGAGTGTTGCGGAACATTCTATTAAATATCTGTGCAAGTCCCGCTGTTCCATGACAAATCCCTGCGTCAACCACGTCATTTTCCAACAATCCTCTTCTTTCGGCAGCATGGCACAAAATTTCCATACCCTTTTCCTTCAACGCTTGGATATGAAAATGTACTCCCGTCTTCCATATTGCGAATGCAATACCTAAATCACCATAACACCATGCCAAACGAGTCTTATACAATTTAGGCTGACTTTCTATGGAAAAAGCAGGAAAGTAGCACCCATACTTTTTCACAGAAATTTCCTGATTGCAAATATATCGAATTGTTCCCCTTAGAACTTTGATTGTTGTTTCATCCTCTGGCATGATTTGTAGAATCTTGCAAAGAATAAGAGCAAGGCTTGAACAACCATGTGATAAAGCAATACTATACCCCATCACACCTTCTTCGTATTTAATTACAGACTCCCACTTAGCAGATGCATCATCCCAAACAGCGAGATGATCCAATAATTGGACCAGGAGACGTAAATAATCCCTCTGATAACGTTTTATTAGATAGAATACCATTCCCATGGCTCCATGAATGAAATCATAATGGCGATTACTTAACTCACCTACAGCAGTCTGATAGAGATATCCATCAATATTCGACAATACATCATCGGAGTTAGTAAGCAAAAAACGTTGTTTACACAAATGATCTAACAACCACCCCACGCCTGCAATACCAGAACAGAAAGAAAACGAAGGTGAAATTGACGCCTCAACTTGTGAAAAAAGATGATCAATTAATTCGGACGCCCTTTGGTGAATAGATGCTGAGTTCTTATAACGAGCGTAGTAAAACAGAAAAAGCACCCTTCCGGCATTGCCAGAATACAAACCGAACTCTTCGTCGCATGAAGCGTACAGTAGTTCAGCTATTTCATCAATTTTTCTATGAACAGATGTACTTGTTTCTGACATTTTGTCATTGTTCATCCTATCATCCAATTTAAAACAGCCATACATTTGAATTTTGATGGCTGTTTTTAGTTTTCACACAACTGTGGAGTATTACAAAAAGCATAATAAAAAAGTTAGGCTACTAACTTATTATTACATAGCCTTATAACACAATGGACAGTCTAAACAGGAGTCGGCGATTAAACAAGTCTTATCCCCCATAGTTTGACCTAATAAACCAGAGATGCAGACAGTAGATACCCCACCTTTAACTTTTTCAATTTCCCTCTTGTCTAATTGAGCAATAATCTGCTTGTTAAGTTGTAATTTTTTCATAATCAGTTTTTTTGGTTAATAATAAGTTTTTACCCTGCAAAGATATATATTTTTTCGTGAAAAATAATCGCTATTGTCAAAAAATAATCATTATTGTCCGATTTTAAAAAAAATAGACGATCCTATTCCGATAGGTGTTGTGCAATTAAATGCACGATTTTACGCTCTTTCATCATTTTTCCTTGCAGTTTTTCTCTCCAAATATAACAATAATTCGCTAAAATACAAAATATTATTTATTTATCAGCAGACCTTAAATAGACTAAGGTGGAGAAGATATTGTTTGATACAAATATTTTCTTACCTTCGCCCAGATTTAAACGAGTTTTTACGAGAATATGAAACATTTCATCACCATTATATTGCTGTTCGGTTCATCAGTTAATCTCCATGCCCAGCGTAGCCTTCCGGACACTTTGGCGTTGATGTTCAACAGGCAGTTGGAGATGTTCCCTCATGAGAAAATTGCACTTCATACCGATAAACCATACTACATTTCCGGAGAGAAGATATGGTTCAGGGCTTACCTTGTAGATGCAGTAACACATATTCCTACATTTACAAGTAGTTATATTTTTGTAGAACTCATTGATATGCACAACTCGATCATCTCCCGCGTCAAAATACGCGAGGAGAATGAAGTTTATCATGGTCATCTGCTCATTCCTGAAGACGCCCCCGAAGGGAGATACACCCTTCGTACCTATTCAACCAATATGAGAAGTACCGACGAGGACTATTTCTCTACCAAAAACATCTTTATAGGCAATCCCAAAAAGAGTGAAGAGGAACAATCATCAATATCCACAACAAACGATGAATTTGACGTAGGGTTCTATCCGGAAGGCGGCGCTCTCGTGGAGGGTTCTATCGGTATAATAGCATTTAAGGCTATGAAATCTAATGGGGAAGATGTTGAGGTTGCCGGAACGGTATATAGTCGCTCCGGAGAAGAGGTGGTGAGTTTCCAATCAACCCATTTGGGTATGGGGTCGTTTGTCCTTTTTCCCCGGAAGGGAGAACGCTATTTTGCTGTGTGCGAAACGGGCTGGGGACAATCGAAAGTTTTTGACCTGCCTACTGCCTCTGTTCATGGGGTTGCACTCTCTGTCCGTCAGTTAAAAGACAACATTCATATTTCGTTAATACAGTCGGTACAACCTCTCACAGAAGATAAGTTCTATTTGCTCGCCCATACACGTGGAATGATACACCTGATAAAGCCTTGGGATAAAGATAGAAATTTAGAGGTGATTCCTAAAGGACTCTTCCCTTCCGGCGTGTTACATCTGATTCTGTTAGACGATCATTTCAACATTTTGAGTGAGCGACTCGTTTTTGTCAACAATCAGGATCAGGCACAGGTAGCATACACTACAGACAAGGAACACTACACTCCCCGCTCTTTGGTAAAAAACAGAGCCATCCTTACAGATGCCGAGGGGAACCCCTTATCCGGCACTTTTTCGGTATCGGTAACATCCGATCGAGAAATATTGCCCGACTCAACGTCCAATATCTTAACCCAACTGTTGCTTTCTTCCGAATTGAGGGGAGTAGTCCACAATCCTGCATACTACTTTCGCAATTCTCCTGAGTCTTCTCATGCTCTTGATTTATTGATGCTTACCAATGGCTGGAGGAGGTACGACGTATCAAATGTAGTGAAGGGTCACTACGCCTTGCCTATATGGCCTTTGGACGCCGGCGATGAAATTTCGGGAAAAGTAACGAGTGTTCTTTTAGGAAAATCTGTTGAAAATATTGAAGTTAATGTAATTTCGCTTTCACTTGCACACGGTTTTTCTCACAGCACCCAAACAAACAATGAGGGGCGTTTTCACATTCCCATAGCCGAACTGCCTGACAGCACTACGTATATGGTGAGCGTGGAGCCAAGGAGGGGAATGACGCGTATGAACTTGACTCTTGATGATGAATTTTTTCCGGAGAGAACCCTATCCACTCCTCCCTTTCCCTATCCCGATAGAGGTGTGTTTGACAAATATGCACACAAGGCAGAGATGCAACGTGTTTATGAGAATGATGGTGGGGCTACACTGTTGAAAGCGGCTGTGGTAACTGCGAACAGGATACAACTGAGAAAATCGGCATATTACAACACCATGTCCCGCAACGTTACCTCCATCACAGAGGATCAGATGGAAAAACTTGGGGCAACATCAACCATCTACGCTCTCTTAGATCGCCTTCCGGGGGTTCAGGCAACTTTCGATGGCAATACAGGCGGCCACCACATCTATATCAGGGGGCCTGGCGCACGACTTGGTTTTAATAGTAGAGACCCTCGTGAAATGAAAGAGAAACGCAACAATGACGATGAGGATGCAAGAGAACCCCTGTTGGTGGTGGACAACATGGTCACGGAGATTAAGTTTCTAAAGACAATAAATGTACACGACATTGCCCAAATAGATGTTTTAACAGGAGCCGATTGCATCATTTTTGGCGGACGTGGAATGTATGGAGTCATCTCCATCTTCACCAAAAACGGCAGTTATTCCAAAGAGATTGAATCCCAACCCTCCCATTTAAAAACAATCGTCCCCTTGGGCTACCAGCGGCCGGTAGCGTTTTACGCGCCAAAATATGAGACCCAGGCACAAGGTATAAACAACAAGCCCGACCTGCGCACCACCATCCACTGGCAACCTGTGGTACAGTTAGATAGTCGCGGCGGGGCTACTTTTGAGTTCTACTCAGCAGACGAGCAGACTTCATACACCGTCACCATTGTGGGGGTAGCGGACGACGGAACCATTATCAGGCACGAAGGGAAGGTGTGGAATCGAGCATTAACCATGTAAGTTGCACACTGATGAAAAAAATCATTTTTCCCCTGTTTTTTTTGGGAATATCTCTTTCGGTATGTGCTCAGGTAATTGAAGGAACCATATACGATGCCGGTACAAAGGAGACGATTCCGGGGGTTGCTGTCTATTTTAACGGGACCTCCTTTATTACCACTTCAGACAATGAGGGCAAATTCAGGTTAGTAGTGGAGAATAAGATATATACCGAATTGGTATTCAGCCACATTTCTTATGAGATACTCATGATTCAAAAACCATTTGAACATCGTGAACTCTCTTTTTATATGCAGGAAAAAGTAAATACCTTAGATGAAGTCAGGGTAACGGCAGATCGCTATTCCCGTGCAGCAAAAATGAAAGTTTTTAAAGAACAGTTCTTAGGAGATAGTATGGCAGGCAAATTTTGCGTTATTCTAAATGAAGAGGACATAATACTTAATTATAACCACGCTACAAATACGCTTGAAGGGTATGCAAACCGACCCATTGTGGTTGAAAATAGATATTTGGCCTATCATGTTACATTCGACCTCTCTCTTTTTTATGTTCACTACTCCGAAGATACCTTACATCCGGACAAAGCAGTACAAATAGCATTTAAAGGAACCTCCTCTTTTATAGACAATAACCCCTATAATGTTTTGTATTCCAAGCGAAGGGATGGGCTCTTTTTTCGCTCCTCTCATTTTTTTTGGAGAAGCTTTGTCCATCATTCCCTTGAAGAGAACGATCTAAGAATCTATAACAGATCGAGACGGATAGAGCCGAGTCAATATTTTGCCATCTCCGATTTACCGACGCAAAAAAGAGTGCAGATCTTGCCCAACACCAATATCAACCTCAAGCCGGGTATCAAGGTAGAAGCTCCTGTTTATGGAGTAATTAGAGTCATTTACTCTAACACGATTCGATCAGAAATCGTCTTTTTGACCCACTCTTTTTCCGTAGATATGTATGGGAACCCCGACCCCATTGACGGTCTGATTTACTCCGGTGCAATGGGAGAACAACGGATAGGCGATATGTTGCCGCAAGATTACAAACAAGGCCTTTTTAACAAGTAACCCTAAATACAGGACTCCTCCCTCCTAATCCAATGATTGCCCGCTGTTGTACCCTGCCATCATCATCCGGCTGTACTCTTCGGGGTTGAGTTGGGCGTAGCAGAAGTGAATGGGGTTCATCATCTCCGCTCCTTTCCATATCTCGTAGTGGAGGTGGGGGGCTAAGGACATACCGCTGTTGCCTGCCCGGGCGAGGATCATCCCTTTCTTCACTTGTTGCCCCTTGCGTACTAAAATGCCGTCCAAATGTTTATACACTGTCCGGTAACCCGATGGATGTTCAAGGGTGAGGGTGTTCCCGTCCCCTCGCGCAGAGGTGACTATATGGGTAACGATGCCATCTGCAGGAGCCAAGACATCGGTGCCTAATGCGGCAGGCAGATCGAGTCCGGTGTGCATCCGGATCGTTTTATAGAACGGGTGTATTCGCTCTCCGATTGTTGCTCCCACGCGCACAGCATCATGATCGCGAAGCGGGATCACGTCGGGAATGGTTCCGATCTTTTCAGGGGTAAGCGAGAGGGCAATTGCCTTGAAGAGGCGATTGATACGCTCGGCTTTCATTCCTAATCGCCAATAGATGGAATCGGTTTTATATACCAATTTGGAGTAGTCTCCGGAGGAGGTTGCTTGAATTGTTCGGAGTGATTGTGTTTCAAGTTCAATATCGGGAGGATCGGATTTAAAAAGGGTGCGGTAGATCTCTTTGTCCCGCTCCTCCAAATCGTTGAGTACTACATCGAGCGCCCCCATCTTCTCTTGCAACCGTTCATACTCTTGCGTAATGGTGCGGCGTTCCCGTTTGAGCTGCTCTTCTTCGGGCGTATTAAAAAAGGAGGAGAAGAGGAAATAGTAAGCGACTGCAAGGGTCATACTCACCACGACCGCCATAAGAACTTTTGTGACCACATCCTTTATACTCCGTCCAACCACGGTAAAACGAAGCTGATCTCGATTAAACTGATACTTACTCATGAAATTATTGTCCCTTCACTGTGCCAATCAACATATCGTACTCATCCAATCCAATGTCTCCGCTGTAGTAGTTTGTCGGATTTACGCGGCTATTTCTGTAGAACACTTCGTAGTGTACGTGAGGGCCTTTCGATCTTCCGGTGCTGCCCATATAGCCGATTACCTCTCCCCTGCTTACCTTTTGCCCCTCTCTCACGGCAAATCCCCCATACTTGAGGTGGGCATAGCACGTTTTATACCCAAACCCATGGTCAATCACAATGTGGTTCCCATATCCGGAGAGTTCCAATGCACATTTAATCACCACGCCGTCACCTGTGGCATAGATTTCTGAACCTATCGGGCCTGAAATATCGATTCCCCAATGCATCCGTTGGTCACCTTCAAAGGGATCTCTTCTATAACCAAAACCGCTTGAGAGGCGAAAGCCCGACTCCGCAATATTCACCGGGGGAATGCGCGGAACACTGGTTGCCATCGCATCGGTCTGCTCTGCCAATCTCCCTAACCTGTCTAACGACTCCGACTGAATCACCGTCTTTTTGGACAATTGGTCAAATCGCTCTGAAATTTTGGTGAGAAATTCGTCGTTTTTGGAGAATTTCAAATGGTTGTACCTGTCCACCCCGCCAAAGCCTGCGTTTCTCACCTCGTCGGGAATTTCGTGCTCCCCAAAGATGGGACGGTAAATATTGTTGTCACGTTGCTTCAGTCGCTCCAATTTTTGATCGGCGATCTTCATTTTGCTGTTCATCAAATCGAGTTTGGAGAGCAGGTCGGCATTTTCACGCTTTAATTGCAACGTCTTGGGAGTACCTAAATTAAGATAGTTTGTATAGATCCAAAAGTAGCCGAAAGAGGTGAGTATGGTCAGCACGAATAGTATTAATCCTCTGGAAAAGAGTACCTTAACAGAAGTTTGGTGTAACTCGTACGCTAAGGTTTTTGGGTTATATCTGTATCTTTTCTTTTTAAGCATGACGATGATAGTAACTCTTTCAGCGTGCAAATGTACAAAATTTTAATAAAAACGCTACTTTTGCAACAAATTTTTTTAAAAAACAAAAACACTTTAAACAAGAAACATTAACCGGAGACATTATGACCTTAAACCTAATTCGTCAAACATTCCTCGACTTCTTCTCCAACAAGGGGCACAAAGTGGTTCCTTCCGCCCCCATGGTGATCAAAAATGACCCCACGCTGATGTTTACCAACGCGGGGATGAATCAATTTAAAGAGTGGTTTTTGGGGAATACCCCTCCCAAATACAAGCGCGTAGTGGATACTCAAAAGTGTTTGAGAGTCAGCGGTAAGCACAACGATTTGGAGGAGGTTGGGCACGATACCTATCACCACACCATGTTTGAGATGTTGGGAAACTGGAGTTTTGGAGACTATTTTAAGAAAGAGGCCATTGCGTGGGCGTGGGAACTTTTGGTTGATGTTTATAGGTTAGATCCTTCAAGATTATACGCTACGGTTTTTGAAGGTGCTCATAGAGAGGGACTTCAACCGGATGAAGAGGCGCTCGAAATATGGAGTGGCTTTTTGCCTAAGGAGCGCATCCTGATGGGTAGCCGAAAAGATAACTTCTGGGAGATGGGAGATAGCGGCCCCTGCGGCCCGTGCAGTGAAGTGCATATCGACTTGCGCCCTCAGGAGGAACGCTTCAAGGTGGATGGCGCCTCTTTGGTCAATCAGTCTCATCCATTGGTGATTGAAATCTGGAACCTCGTTTTTATTCAATACAACCGAAACGCCAACGGGACGTTAGATTTGTTGCCAAATAAGCATGTCGATACCGGTATGGGGCTTGAACGGATGTGTATGGCGCTTCAGGGAAAGTACAGCAACTACGATACAGATGTGTTTCAAGGGTTGATTCAAGCCATTTCCGCTCTGTGTGGGAAACGCTACGGAGAAGAGCGTGACGTCGATATAGCCATGCGCGTTATTGCCGACCACATCCGCGCCGTGAGTTTCTCCATTGCAGACGGTCAACTCCCCTCCAACGTAAAAGCGGGCTATGTCATTCGCCGTATCCTGCGCCGCGCCGTCAGGTATGGATATACCTTTCTCTCTTTTGAACAGCCTTTCCTTTATAAATTGGTGGCCAAATTAGTAGCGGAGATGGGAGATGCCTTTCCGGAGCTGGCGGCGCAACAGAACTTGATAGAGAAGGTGATTGAGGAGGAGGAGAACGCCTTTTTGCGCACATTAGCCAACGGAATCAAACTGTTAGAAGGCATTATGGCGGCTCAGGAACCTGCGACTGCTCAGAAGCCTGCAACTACTCAGAAGCCTGCGACTGCTCAGAAGCCTGCGACTGCTCAGAAGCCTGCGACTGCTCAAGAGACTTCGACTGCTCAGAAGCCTGCGACTGCTCGAGAGCGCGTGATCTCCGGCGCCGACGCCTTTCTGCTCTATGACACCTACGGATTCCCCATTGACCTCACTGAACTTTTGGCCCGCGAGCGGGGCTATTGCGTTGATTTACCCGAATTTGAACAGGAGTTGGCCAAACAGAAAGAGCGCAGCCGCAATGCCACAGCCACACAGGAGGGAGATTGGGTAGAGGTACGCCCCTACCAACCCACCCTCTTCACCGGATATGACTATACCCAATGTCCCACGCAAATAGTGCGCCACCGGAGCGTAAAATCCAAAGACAAAACGGTTTTTCAAATTGTGCTCGACCACACCCCTTTTTATGCCGAAAGCGGTGGACAGGTGGGAGATGCCGGAGTACTTATTGGCGCTTCGGGAGAAAAGGTAACGATATTGGATACCAAAAAGGAGAACAACCTGATTGTCCACATTTCGGATCGATTGCCCTCTAACCCTCACGAATCCTTTACCGCACAGGTGGACGCAGGAAGACGCGCTGCCATAGCCGCTAACCACACCGCTACACACCTGTTGCACTACGCTTTGAGGCAAGTGTTGGGGAACCACATTGAACAAAAAGGCTCATTAGTGGGTAACGACTATTTTCGCTTCGACTTTTCTCACTACGAAAAGGTGTCGCCGGAAAACCTCCGAAAGGTGGAGCACATTGTAAATAACCTGATTCGCTCCAACATCCCCCGAAATGAACACCGCGCCATTCCCATTGAGCAGGCGCAGAAGATGGGCGCCATCGCCCTCTTTGGAGAGAAGTACGGGGATGAAGTTCGGGTGATTAACTTTGGAGATTCTACGGAATTATGCGGTGGAACGCACGCCCAAGCCACCGGAAACATAGGCTTCTTTAAGATTGTTCAGGAGAGCGCCATTGCGGCAGGGGTGCGCAGGATTGAGGCGGTGTCAGGCGTGGGCGCCGAAAAACTGCTCGACGACCTTTCTGACCAGCTTCTGTCGATCAGAGCCGCCTTTAGCCAGACCCCCAACCTGCATCAGGCGATTCTAAAGATGATTCAGGAGAATGAAACGCTTCGTCGCGAAATTGATGTTGCCATGAACAAACATGCTGACCATTTAAAAGAGATTCTTATTCGTCAACAGGAGGAGGTCAATGACATTCATCTAATGGTATTCAGAGGAGAATCGATGCCGGAAATTGTGCGCAGGGTGGCGGTAGCGTTGCGGAACGAAACGCAGGGCACGCTTTTTGTGGCCGCTTATTTAGCAAACAACAAACCCACTTTAGCGGTGATGGCTACCGACGACCTCGTCTCCCGTGGTGTACACGCAGGCAATATCATAAAGCAAGCAGCCAAATTTATTGAAGGCGGCGGCGGCGGACAGCCCTTTTTTGCCACAGCAGCAGGGAAAGAGGTCAATGGATTGGTTCAGGCTGTTGAGTATATCATTAACACCGTCACCTCATTTTGAGAACAAAATTTTAAGACTATATGATAAAAAAACTCGACCAGTTCACTATCAAATCATTCTTAGGGCCTATGCTCCTGACTTTTCTCATCGTCACGTTTGTGTTGGTGATGCAATTTCTGTGGCTCTATATCGACGAATTGGTAGGAAAAGGGCTGAGTCTTGGCGTGATTATGGAGTTCCTGATGTGGGGAACGTGCACCACTTTGCCATTGGTGTTGCCCTTGGCCACCCTTTTGGCCTCCATTATGACGCTTGGAAATTTTGGAGAAAACAGCGAACTTTTGGCAATGAAAGCGGCCGGAATCTCTTTGTATCGGGTACTTACCCCACTCATTATCATTGCCGTATTCATCAGTATTGGCGCATTCTTTGCCGCCAACAACCTTATTCCTCTATCCTACGGGAAGATCTACACCCTCAGGGATGACATTGGGAAAACCCGCGAAGAGATTAAACTGCCCACCGGAATCTTCTACAGCGGCATCGAAAACTACACCATCCGAATAGACGAAAGAGACAAAAAGAGCGGTATGCTCTATGGCATAATTATGTATGACCACTCTGCCCAGCGGGGAAATGTAAGCGTCACCGTAGCCGATTCGGGGTCGATCAAGCTCACCACCGACAAAAAGAACATTATCTTTAGACTCTTTAGCGGGTACCGTTACGATGAGGGTGTGCGAAACAACAACAAGGACACCTCTTTTATACTGCAACGAATTGGTTTTGAGGAGCAACAGGCCATTATTTCCCTTAGAGATTACGGCTTCAAGCGCTCAGACGACGATCGCTTTGGGGATCAAATTATGGCGCAAAACTTAGTCAATCTGGGACATCGCCGCGACTCTCTTGATTCCCTTCTAAAGGTTAATCGAGCCAATTATAAATCTCGCGCCCTTGTTATGTTTCGTTACCAGCAACAGTTTGACACCGCATTCAACAAGAACCTCCGCACACTCTTCCCGTTAGATTCGCTTCACGCCCGCGACTATACCGAAAATCAGGAAGCAAATTTCCTGTCGCGCACCATAGATAAGATTGACGCCCAAGTGACAACGCTGGATAACCAAATTTATGAGAGCTCCTTTTCCGCCACTTCGTACAGAAAAACATCCGTAGAGTGGTACAGAAAATTTACGCTCTCTTTAGCCTGCCTCATCTTTTTCTTTATCGGCGCCCCTTTGGGTGCGATTATTCGCAAAGGAGGATTGGGAACGCCGGTGATTATCTCCGTACTCTTCTTTGTAATCTACTGGGTGATTGATATATCCGGAAAAAAATTAGCCACTGACGGAGTGATAGTACCCGCCATGGGCGCCATTGTATCCACCCTCGTACTTCTCCCCATAGGGATCTTCCTCACCCGCAAAGCCACCACCGACTCCTCCCTCTTTGATGCAGATTCCTACCTTCAGAGTGTGAAGATTTTTTTCTCTACACTCTTTCAACGGATAGGCCGGTTAAAAAAAGTCTCTGTCGATGAATAACCCGTTACGGATCGTTTTTATGGGTACCCCCCATTTTGCCTTAGGGGTGTTGCAGACGCTCGTGGAGCGTCACTATCCGATTGTGGGCGTAGTGAGCGCACCCGACAAGCCGGCGGGAAGGGGGCTTACGATACAAGGTTCGCCGGTGTCGGAGTATGCACGGATTCTAAATATTCCGTTGGCACAGCCGCCCCTGCTCAAAGACCCTGAATTCCTTGCCCAACTTCGGTCGTGGAACCCCGACATCATAGTGGTGGTGGCCTTTAGAATGTTGCCTCAGGAGGTGTGGAGCCTCCCGCGTTTAGGCACCTTTAACCTGCACGCCTCTCTATTGCCCCAGTACCGCGGCGCCGCCCCCATCAATTGGGCGCTGATTCTGGGTGAAAGTGTAACCGGAGTGACCACATTTTTGATTGACCACCAAATTGATACCGGAAACATCCTCTTTCAGGAATCCCTCGCCATTGCCCCCGATGACACCGCCGGAACGCTCCACGACCGCCTCATGACGTTGGGCGCCAATCTGGTATGCCGCACCCTCGACGCCCTCTCCTGTGGCGCCGTACACCCTCTGCCCCAACCCCAAATATCGCCCCTTTTTGGCGCACCCAAGCTCAACAAAGAGATGCTCCGTATCCCATGGGACTCCGACCCCCTCACCCTCTCCAACCTGATACGAGGCCTAAGCCCCTATCCCGCCGCCTTTGGCCTATTGTGCAACGAGGAGCCTATCCCCGTCAAAATCTTCAGCGCACACCCTCTCCCCAACAATCTTCACCCCCATCCCCCCGCCGACCACCTTCCCCATCCCCTTCCTGACCCCCACCCCTCCGCCGACCACCTTCCCCATCCTCTTGCAGACCCCCATCTTCACTCCGCCGACCACCTTCCCCATCCCCTTGCAGACCCCCAT
>Ga0123353_10011091_pt1 | contig 12663 bp, 9 predicted proteins | sample TergutLab28metaG_3_FD_92763 | JGI IMG/M metagenome (GOLD analysis project Ga0123353, IMG submission 92763) | Labiotermes labralis P3 segment gut microbial communities from Petit-Saut dam, French Guiana - Lab288 P3 | ecosystem: Host-associated > Arthropoda: Insects > Digestive system > Gut ... | reverse complement strand
CGGGCATTTATACTGTGCCATGAGATAAATCTGTACCATTAGAGGGAATTTATACTGTGCCATGAGGTACCATATGTGCCATTTCATTAAGGGCATTAATACTGCAGCAGTTCTTAAACAGCGCCAGTCCATTATTCAACAATGTTAACGGTCAATTTTAAATCGTCAATGACCGTGCATGGAACAATTAAATATGGCAACTAAACCAACAGTTGCACATAGACGAATAAAAGTATATTAGATTACAAGCATGTAGGGGAGTATTATGTTTATAGTATGAAGACACTTCCTACATGTTTAGTATGTCAGATGATTTTATACATTATGTGCGTTTGTTGTTTTCGTTACCACATATAATGCTAAAGATATTTCACCCCTACTCCCCTTACAGAGTGTAGGCTTTAAGAAAGGTTTACACAAAACAATGAACACGAGTGTAACAATGCAAGCTGAGAGATTTCCCTTCATCACAAACCATCAGTTCATATTAAAACCTCTCGTTAGTTCCAACCTCTCAGATTGGCACATGCAGCTGCGTTGCAACAAAGGAAATGCACACTAATACTTCCGGAACTTCCCTTCGTACTATATTCGGCTTTGCTGTCATGTGAGTAGTGTCACAGACACGAGACGTGCCTTGCTTTTGCCCACACAGTGTGTTTATGTGTTTTGTGTGGATCTGAAAAAAAAAACAGCGATTATTTCCCTGTACAACATTAACTGACTGGTTTATACAACCGAGACGGAGTGTGTTTACTGCGCGGTAGGACTGAATTTTTATGTACTATCTACATTAATTTCATGCCTCAGAGCTGTCTTTCGTATTTAAAATTGTCCATCACACAGGCAGACTGCATGTAGTAACACGCATGAGGAATAAGGCAGAATGAGACGCTGTAGTCCCCTTACACCGGGTCCGTGTATAAAGAAGCTACAGTGCTGGACGCACCGTCTCTGACAGCAGCTGACAGCAAGCCGTCACTCTGGAGACTTCAACGCCGGTGTACAACATGAACTGACAATCGAACTGCGCGTGTTGTCGCAATTTGTCTACAGTCGGCGTGAATTCATGCTTCTGCCTCGATGTATATGAGACCCGCGCTCTTCTGGGTTACTACGCAGCGTACAGCGGTAATTTCATACCGACGTTCCGGGACAACCTAACTGTCCCATCTCCAAGGGTCAGGAAATCCAAGAAGAACATTCACACTGTATTTAATTGTGGGAAGGCTGTTGAGTAATGCATTGCAGAGGACTGAGATTTGAGGTTCCCACAGAGTTGTAGCTGAAGATCAAGCCTACTGGAATATGACGGCTTGAAGTTGGGTGGAGTGAGTATTTATAGACGTTTCGGAGAATAGTAATGCTTTCATCTACAGGGTCGGGCAGTCTAAGAAGATTAGCCATGCTCCGCACCCATTGCCTGACCAGCCCATACACGCTCCAACAATAACTATATCACAGTACTTGACCCTGACGTCGGGATCCAATCAGCAAAACATAGTCACATCCCGAATCTTCAGCAGAACCGCTGCGAGAACCTGAAAGGTCGCTCTTGAAGCTCGGCCGAGCCCGGCGCCCGTGTGCCTATTTAAAGCGCTGACTGCTTCTCTGGGAATGTAGCGCATAAGCCCGGACTGGTTCCATCGGGCAGCGTCTGATGTAGAGAATAATTCCGTTGGCAGCACAGATCATCTGGCATGTTGGAACAGCCGTATGCATTGGACAAATGGTGAGTTGGGCTGGGCATGCAGCATGGTTGGCGGAAGAGAATTGTATGTAGGATTTTGTTGAGGAATCCTGAAGAAGAGATGAGAGTTGTAAGACCTATGTACATATGGGAGAATAATATTAAAATGAATTTTAGAGATCGGGCGATGGATTAATCTAGCTTAGGATAGGGACAAGTGGTGGGTCTCTTGTGAACACGGTAATGAACCTTTGGGTTTCATACAACTTTGCGACTTTATTGAATATCTGAAGAGCTGTTAGCCTGTCAAGTAGATAGTTAGTTATTTAGTTGTACTTGAAATGGTGTTTCTGGCTTGAGAATATATTGTTAACCGCTTAATTAGCTGATATGTGGATCAGCCTGCCACCTAGTGAGCAGATGTCACAGGATATAGTACTGCGACGTCAGAACGTTTTGAACTGCTTGTACTTCCTGTAGGTGACGGTCCCGTAGTTCTGCGCGAACCGACGCACGGCGTCGTTCCGTGCTGCTCGTCCGTATCGTGCAGTAGCCATTGTGCACATTTAACCAAGTGTAATTACATCATCTCTGCTTTCACGGCTTAAGAATGATATTCCATATCGTTGTGAATTGGACCAACAAGATGCGGGGAGTGACAGCTGTTGGTGGGTCACGCCTAGAGAACTGCGACAAATACAAACGTGTCAGCCTTGCTACAAATACAAGAATGAAGTATTAAACGTCAACGTCACCACCGCTGGCGTCAAACCCAGTTCTGCAGCGAGACACCGACGGTCCGTGGCTGAGAGGCGGTGTGTTGTGGGCCACGTGTGCAGATAAATCTGGACACACTCAGGTGTGCAGGCGTGTCATTTCCTTCTTGGTATACTGCATTTATCACAGGGGTAACTCAGTCAATATAGTGCCTAAGCTACTTGCTGTACGCACAATGAGACTTGGTTCGATTCCCAACACACCCAAGAATTTTAGCTCTCCCCAAAAAGTCAGGACCGTCTCTGGGGCCTACTCAGCCTCCTCGATAATGGGTACCGGGTATCTCTCCCCGATGGCAAAGCGGACGGAACGTGAAGCTGATCACTCTATCCGGTGTCGAGGCTAAGAATATGTGGTGCTGTATCTCCACTCCCCCACACGCCTTCATGTCGTGAACATGTACGACTTTACGTCTGCCCGTCACCAGGCATGGTGCACTCTAGTAATGTAACGTCGCCACAGGACACGTGCCGATAGACCACTTCACGTGCCCTCAACCCCAGGCGCTGTACCGCACCGGTTGACAATCATCCGCGGGTGTTTCGAGAGTCAGTGTCAATGTCCGGTGTACTGCCATGAGGGGTGTCCAAACTAACGGCTCAAGGCGACCCAACATTTTTGTTGCTCTGTAACAAGTGCATATTGGGGCCGACATACACACACACAGATGGTAATTTAATTTTGTTAGTTAGTACTCTCTGCCGTTGTGCTGAGTCCTTCGCAGACCTTACAAAGGCTCTAGATTTGTCACCACGATGGTACCAAGTTGTCATGAGGATGTGTGGGCCAGTGAACAGTACGTAGCATGAGCATAAGCAGTCTATGCTGTGGACACATGTCTGGTTGGCAACCGCACCGACAACTGTCGATGCCTGATTGTCATCATTAACTTGTTTACCCATTCCGATAACGAGAAAATCATTTCCTACATTTTATCTAGCATGTTCTTCTCTCGCCCTCCTGGTAACCACGCCTTCATTGCCAGGTGCTTAGTTGTACTCTTAATGCCGTCGTTATCCTGACGTGGTTACGTCGCCCTGAGGCCATGCGAAGGACCGTTCGGTAATACAGAGAATCCTCAATATGTTGCACAAGACGCCGTGTATGGAGAAGGTCTGAGGCTTGAAATGTGAGTTGTGCGGTGAAGACTAGGAAAAGCCCACACTTCCTCTGACATAGACTCATCATGCAGTGGTAATTGTGTGTACCACTTTCTTTGAGATACACATCTCTGCATTTTGTTGGCAAAAGATAGTTACAATGTGATTAACATTTTTCTCAAAAGAAACACTAACGGTAGGTTTGTTATTTGCTTCATTTTAACTCTGATTTGCACGAGCCAGCAACAGCCGCTGTTCGCTCGCAGGTATCTCGACAGCCCATAATTCCCACCGTAATCTGAACATTTCCCCCGCCACATGCACACAAACATCACAAAGAACGCCACACATAAGGAGAACCCAGTTGACCTGTCTGTAAAATAATGTGGTTTGCGTTATCGGAATGTAACAGCCGACTGAAGCTGACACACTTCTTTGCTGACTGAGCTGCCGTGACACACAGTGACATACTGCCCACTGCTGGCCGTGCCGGAACTAAGAAGATTTTGAGCCTTGAAGGCCAGTCCCTCTGTTCACCGCACTTCAATGTAACGCTGCAAGTTCTGCCCTTGGCCCACGGTGCGCGTTTCTGCACGTACAACCGCGACGTTGCGACCCTTCAAGATCAGACTGATACGTCGTGTCGAAAAGTCGGGAACCAGTTACCCACTGACGCAGAGTCACCTCCCTGAAGAACGGAGACTTCGACTGCACAGCGACGAAAACCACGAAACTTGCGGGAATTGTGTGAGGTGCTTAACGAAGCGGAAGGGACAGGGCACCGCGTTAAGACCAGAAGGTACGGTGTGGCTGGGTAGCAGAAAACAGGATATGCAGTTGGAGGGACCGAGAGAGGAACACGGCGGGTAGGGCAAGGGCTGAAGGGGAGGAGGAGGTGGCGGAGGAAGAAGAAGAAGAAGAAGAAGAAGAAGAAGTATATTCGCGGTCTGCCAGAGGATGTGACGCCACGACAGTGTCTTGCAGCGTGTGACGACGTAAAATTCAGCGACGTTTCGGAATAATCGTCTCTTAACGAAGTATTCATCTTCAAAATAGCCACAACCTTGAAAGTCAAGTTTTACGGCAGACCGTCCAGACGATCCTGCTGCCTCCATCATCATCATCATCATCATCATGTTAACTGTGTAACTTCAATATTAAAGTATTCTAACAAGAAGGTTTCGTGGTTTTCTTCAGTTCCCTCAGGCTTCTGCAGCAGTGTCTCGAACTGGTTGAACTAGCTGATTCAACACCCTACCACTTCCCACCCGCAACATCAACAAACCTCACAGTGTCCAGCCATTATAAATATATTGTACAGTCACTTTCGCTCCACCTAAGTCTTTCTACCCTTCGCAGTCACCTTCCGTAATAAGAAACCCCCTCCCCCCGTCTGCGCGGTCAGTGACCCAACAGCCGCATTACAACTAACATCTGGTGGGCTGTGTTACCCGATGTGCGCACGTCATGCGTCTAATTGCAATTAAAAATACTTCCGGGATCTTTCAATTCAGTGAAGTAACTGAGCTGACTTTAACCGTTAAAACACAGTGGTTACTATATTTACCACCTGTTTATCCTCCACATCCAAGACCGTTTATCCATCATCGACAATTTAGCCAATTTACAGGCAGTGTCGCCAATATAATGCACAAAATAACCCCCACTACCCACAGTTTCCCTTATCCTGACAATAAACACCGACAAATTACCTGCATAGCATTAAAATACCGGTCTTTGTAATGCAGACTGATTGTGTTCTCTGTGAGATAGGAACTGAATTTTTACGTAATCTCTGGATTCTCACCCCGGAAGCTATGGTTCGATTTCAGGCCAGTCCACGCCAGACTGTGTTGAACACAGTGGCAGGGGTGCAGGTTTTTCCTCAAGCACATCTGCTTTCCCCTGACAGTATCATCCCAACAATGCTCCATACCATCTTAATAATACTTTTATCAGAAGGACAAGCGGGCGAAGCCTGGGAACCTTCAAATAATGCTACGCCATTTCGAATATCTGGAAGCATTTTATGAACAATGTTTTCACACCGCATCGTAAAATGGAATCCCAGCCTCATAGACTGTGTTCAGAATAACGTTTCGAGAAATAGCTCATTTTTTTAAGCTCACGGTTCCGTGCATCCTAATTCAATATTAATAAAAATCCAACCAGATGCAACAGTATCCTGATGATGGGTGCTGTGACACCCGAAACATGTAGAGTGGCTTTGCAGTAAATAAATGTCTGCATACTGTTGCATCTGGTTGGATTTTTATTAACATTAAATAGCTCATTTGTCTAGTCTTTTCTTAGCGGAAGTGACGTCACAGAAACTTCATACCGCGATCAGCTTATTCTAAACGTCAGTTTGTGAGCGATACAAACCACAATCGGCTGCACGCTGACACAGAAGGTGCCTCTGACCGCTGACTGCCCTCTCATTGTCTCATTCACAGCAGCGTACCGCGGTGCGTTTTCCTTGCCAGGTAACTTCTTATTCAGGAGACGCTGCAGTAATGTCTTCTGAACGCCTGCTCTTCCCAGGCGTTCTGTTTGTACACATCAGTTCACTAAAATGCTACACACACTTTCATATGCACCATGCGCTCTACATGTTCCGCCAGTTTCATAGCCCTAATAGCGACTGGCGACGCAGACAAGAGCTGCAATTTCCTTATCTCAGGTCGCCCCAGCAGCTGTCTTCAAGCACGCGTAAAGCTAAGTAAAGCGAACACCTCCCAAACCAGGAAGAGAGGGAAAGTAACACCGGAATGATACGAGTTCGCTTCGTCCAGACAACACAGGTGAATGTAAAGTTGTCCCTGAAGGCATATAGGGGAAGTGGAAGTATCGCTCCACTCATTCTTAACGTCGGTAGTAGACGGACACCCCGACCGTTTCATCGCCGGAAATGAACTCGGGCACCCATTGAACAGGAAGCTGCGTGGGTCCCAGAGTCTTTCTCGATGTTTTGGGGAAGAAACAACCCCTTGCCCCTGCCCTGAATATAACCAGCAGTTTGTTCACCCCCTGCTCCAGTCTATCTTACAACAAGCGGTGTGCCGATCAGCGGCTGCAGTGCTGAGTTGCGAGGTGGCGCACATCACGTGTGTGTAGAGTGGTCAGCCGTTTTGGTGATCAGTGCTGGACGAGACAACAACATGGCTGTCGTTTAACTAAAATGGCGATGGTTTGTGGAATTTGTATTGTTTGGTTTGCTGAATTATTTAGTACAAGGAAGTAAAGTGCGCATGTCAAAGCCACAAGGAAGTTCAAGTTCGTCACTTAACACTCTCCGTCGTCGCGCTGACTCCACGTCATTCTGACAAAGAAGGTGCACGAGGCTGAAATGCAATGTTGACTTTCACACGGCGCACTTTACGTACCTAGACATATCTATTTGTGTTATTGCCCTCTTTTATAACACACGTTTCGAATGAGACTTTTTCATTACACATCTGATCTTACTGGTTGAGATTTGCAGTTCTCAGTGCAGTGGCTTGTATGTGACAGTGTACTTCCTTGGATATGTGCATTTCGGAGGAGTGTTCTGCCTCCATCTTCAGGGCAGATGTGCAGCTTGCACCATAAGATGCATGCGGAACGTTCGACGTAAACTTCAGACATTCTCACCAAAATCTTATTACAAAATAATCGATTATTATCTTGTTGTATTCATTCTTTTTGGTGATTCCCCAACTGGCAGAGGGTTCCGAAACGTCGAAACATAAAATTCAGACGCCGGGGAATCATCCAAAAGAAAGAACACAACATTCAAAACACGGCGAAAGTTTGAAATCAAGATTGTTATCTTGTTTATAATAATGGCAGTGTAATATGTCTATTAATGTTATCCCATAACACGTACTGCACTTATCTAAGAAGTTAAAAAAAAGTATTATTTATTTTCAGAAAACTTGTTTTAATTTTTTGAGACATCAACTCAGAAATTCGCCACAACGTGGAAGGTGCGTTCATTAAGAATGTGATTGATATCGATCAGTGATGAGAGCTGAATCTGTGACGCAGCAGCAGGTAACATTTCCTTCTCTCGTCGTGAACAGCATTTATTTCCCCAGGCGTGCCAATGTTAAGAAAACTTGGCGGTCGGAATCTTAAAGGACGTACCGTTATACTAACGTTAAAGACCCTGTGTGGGCCCTTAGCAGCCTAATGAAATGTAATTAGGAACTGCAAGCGAGTGTCGCTCTGCGGCTTGCATATGGCCGGAACAAAAACTTCATTTTTACTGTGCACACAGCAGTGTCATTTGTTTCATGCCACTTAACAAAATTCCCTAGTCTGTCGCTAGAAATATAATGGTAACGACACACCTCACTGACTCCAAGGAACACAGTCCTGCTAAGAAAATTGGAAAGGGTGTGTAGTCAAACACAACTATGTGAATTAAGATGTTTTAATGACTACACTAGACAACTACGTGTCTAGTATAGTCATTAAAACATATTAATTCACATAGTTGTGTTTGACTACATACCCTTTCCAATTTTCACACACACACAACGGGGATGACACACTTCCAAATCCTGCTAAGAAAGCTTACAGTTCCTTAGCGAAGCAAAAAAATTGCCGTATTTTATGAAACCTGAGGTTCATTATCGTATTCACAACAGCCCGCCACTTGTCTCTATGCCAAGCCAGATTAATCCAGTCCACGTATTCCCATTTTGTTTCTTTAAGATCCATATTAATATTGTCAACCACGCACGCCTAGGTCTGCCAAGTGGCCTCCTTCCCGCAGGTTTTCCCATCAACATTCTATATGTATTTCTCTTTTCCGCAATACGAGCCACATGCCCTGCCCATCTCATCTTCTTTGTTTCATCACACCAACAATACGCGTTGAGGACCGCCAGTGGATGACGTGTGTCAGTGCGCGAATGGAATTTTGCCGGACTGACAGCAATAGCGAAGATAACAGTCTTTTAGTGCGTGACACCGTGTCATTTGGCAGGTGAGTACCAGCGGTTTGTAACCTTCAGCCTCTGCTATTCTAGAAATGGAGGTAACAGTTATCTCCGAAACATCAGTACCTACCTGTTTCTTCAAAACTAAACAGCGTCGTATACCACAAGATGTAAGATACATTACGAGCGCCATATGAAGGCTACTAGGCATGTCACATTCATCTGCGGTCCACAGCACAAACTGCTGAGATGGTTGGATCAATAAATGATAAATGTGTGCAAACTGTGGCAGAAAATCTGAAGGATAGATAACTTTAGGAAGACCTAAGCGTAGATGGGAGGATAATATTAAAACGCATCTTAAAGAAATAGGCTAGGATGTTGTGAACTAGATGCTGTTTCAGGACAGGTCCCAGTGGTGAGCTGTTGTTGACACGGTAATGGATTTGGGGGCTCCAAAAATATGCTGGGAATATCTTAAATAGCTGACTGACTGCCATGTTTACATAAGAAATCTGATGCCTGGGACAGCTTCATTATTCCTCATACCAGCAGAGCCGACTATATGAATAGCTAACATTCTAAAGCCCAGTGGTAACTATATGTACCGCCAGTTTAACATTCAGCAATTCTACGTTCCATCCACATAATGTATTTATGCCCACACAGCGTATTTAAGTGTTTTGTGTGGATGTGAAAAAAAACAGCTATTATTTCCCTATACAGCATAGACTGACCGGTTTTTATAACAGAGATTTACCTCTCTAAAGCCCAGTGGTCACTATATATACCGCCAGTTTAACATTCAACAACTCTACGTTCTGTCCACACAGCTGTATTTAAGTGTTTTCTGTGGATCTCAGAACAAACAGCGATTATTTCCCTATACAACATTAACTGACTGGTTTGTATAACCGATACGGAGTGTTTACTGCGCGGTACGGACTGGATATTTATGATACACATACACAGCACTGTGCATTCAAAGTCGATTAAATCAGCGTAAATTGCTACTGGTTTGTTACGAGGTTCGGCGGACACTGACACTGGCAAAGTGTCATAGTTTCATCATTCATGTGCCTTGCAGCGCGGGATATTTGACTGTTCAACAACCGAGCAACAAAAACCCAATAGTACGACATTTGACATTCACACAGCAGCATTGCTGAAGACACCAATCACGGTCTTCAACGACGTGGCGTCGTGTCGCTGGAAGAGCAGTTCCAGACGTTTCGAGAGATAGTACTTCAGTATGAAATAAGAAACCAACTAGATGTCACTTCGTGTTATCCTTTATTTCTCCTTTACAAGTTGCTCAACATGTTTTGGGCAACCATGTGCCCATCTTCAGGAGCTGACGACTGGATAGTGTTATCGCCACGTGTTGGTATTGTGCTGTAACAATGAGTGGTATTATTCAGATATGCCTATCTGTGTGGGTCGATGTGTTCTATGTTTTTCTGGTTTATGGAAAATCTAGTGTGAGCGGGCTGTGTGTGGTTATGTAGGGTGTTGTGGGTGGTGGTCTCATTGTTGTATGTAGACAAACATAGAACACACCGACCCACACAGATAGGCATATCTGAATAATACCACTCATTGTTACAGCACAATACCAACACGTGGCGATAACACTACGCAGTCATCAGCTCATGAAGATGGGCACATGGTTGCCCGAAACATGTTGAGCAACTTGTACAGGAGTAATAAAGGATAACACAAAGTGACATATAGTTGGTTTCTTATCCCATACTGAATTACGATGCACGGTCAACCACACATCAGATAGTACTTCCTTTAGCTTCAGCGTGACCCTGAAAATGAAGGCAGTACTATCCTTCGAAAGTTTGGGAACTATTCATCCAACGAAACATCGTAACATCCCAGAATATTTGATTAACACTCAGACAACATCGCACTTCGTCGTTATACAAAGTACGTTTGGTTGTGACAAGTGAGTGGACGAACAGCGGCTTGTTAAAAAGTCGGGAAGTGCTGTAAGGCCGTTTGACCCCTGAAACCTTGACCTATTCCAGGTAAATTACTGCAGTTTATAACACTATTTTACGAAAACACACGAGTATTTATTGCGTATATTTTGTCATGATTTTGTCACAATATGTCTTCGAAACTGTGGGCCCGGTAGCTCAGTCGGTATAGCGACTGACTACGGGCTGGACGGTCCGGGATCGAATCCCGTTGGGGACGAGATTTTCCGCCCGTCCAGACCGGCCCTGATGCCCACCCAGCCTCCTGTAAAATGGATACCGGGTCTTTCCCGGGGGTAAAGTGCGGCCGGGGCGTGCTGCTGACCACTCACCCCTTCTAGTGCCGCGGTCATGGAACAGTAGAGCTATACCTCTACCCACCCTCTGGGCCACACCGGGCCTGTACCGGCATCACTTTACCTTTTAAACTAATTTAGAGGAACGACTGTACAGTAACGCCCTGTCAGAAAAGAATGCCCACTGTTTGTGCAGAACACATGCGGTTTGTTTCATAAAGGGACATTTTGTTATTGTCTGGCCGTAATTAAATGTTAACAGCACGTGCTGTCGTACGTCTAAATGACGTCACGAATTGCGTTCGATACGGCCCGAAGGGTATATAAATGTGGGGGGAACATTTGCAGACCCTCAGCAGAGTTTCGTCACTTTTCGAGAACCGTAAGGTTTCAGGTATGCAGAATGATAAAGGTCATCCGTGAACATGCCTCGAATGCCCAAAGGGGGGGAGGGCGAATTGAGGTATAACTACTCTTTCTTTAACCTCGGCGCTGATAGGGGTGTGTGTGTTCAACGCCACGCCCCGGCCGCTTTACCCCCGGGAAAGAAACCCGCTAACCAACGTATAGGAGGTTGGGTGGGCCGGTCTGGACTGGTGCAAAAATCTCGCCGCCACCGGGATTCGATCCCCGGACTGTCCAGCCCGTAGCGAGTCACTATACGTACTGAGCTACCCCGGCCCATATACAGAACAATGGGTTTAATTAATGTTGGCTAGAAGTGTTTTCGCGAAGTGTCTCAAGTATCAACTGTGAGCATGAGAGGAGAAAAGAGTAGAAATTGTTACCGGAAATATGAAGTTAGGTGACTGGGGAGGTTCAGGCGTAAATGGGGGAATGAGATTAACTGCAGTATTTGATGGTGTGTCCTGGCAGGCCTTGCGAAGCCTTCGAGATCCGTAAAGGCTGCAGATTGCCTGGAAATCCAGGTGACTGTTCGTTAACTAAAGCGACCTGTGATAACGCTATCCTCTATCGTCCGTGGGCGGGGTTGCGGGGGGGATTGTTCGGTGTGCAGATGTTCTTACTCCTATCAGTTTTGTTATTGTGTAGGCCTCATGTTGTCTCCCTTTCCCATGACTTCGGTGGGCTTCTCCCGCCGCCTGGTGCCAACAAGGCGTAATAATATATTTCCATTGTGTGGAACGTGTCGGCCCGGTGGACGGGTAAATAAAACTGTTTTTCCTGGATGAAAGTGCGGATATCTGCAGACAGTAACGGTGTTATCAATGTCCTAGTGTCGCCGGAGAAGCCAGTGTCTCACGTTTAGCGCTACTCCAATATATCATATTATTATCATCACAGCATGCTCCATTACATTGCGTAATACTACATGCTAGGTTTGTTTCGGTCACATTTATATGGTTATTTTGTTGTGTCCTTTTCTTGACTGAGCTTTTGTCTTTAGATATTTGTTCACTAATTCACGTTTTACTGCAGTTTTTCGAAGTCTATAGAGTTAGCGAAATTTGTAAATTGTTTTTGGATATTTGTTCACCAATTCGCGTTCCCGCATTGGCCAGTCCTCTTCTCTCGATGTGTAGGCTATTAGTTTTTCCCTTTCTTTGCCAAGTATTTCACTGTCGTATAGGAGATGGTCCGTTGTCTGGTTTCCATGTTTGCAGAAACACTCTGGTGACTGGATTATCTTGAAGCGGTGTAGGCATGCCTTGGTTTTCCCGTGCGCAGTTGCCATCGTCGTGAGGTTTGGTGATAGTCTGAGTTTCATTTTTAGTCTTTACGTGACGTTTAGCCCTGTGCTTAGATATGATATATATATATATATATATATATATATATATATTAAAGCAAGGGACGCCAGGAGAATAGCAGCAGCAGAGATGAAATATATGAGAAGAACAGCAGGATACACTTGGGCAGATT
>Ga0123353_10011090_pt1 | contig 12664 bp, 11 predicted proteins | sample TergutLab28metaG_3_FD_92763 | JGI IMG/M metagenome (GOLD analysis project Ga0123353, IMG submission 92763) | Labiotermes labralis P3 segment gut microbial communities from Petit-Saut dam, French Guiana - Lab288 P3 | ecosystem: Host-associated > Arthropoda: Insects > Digestive system > Gut ... | reverse complement strand
CGGCGCAAATGAATATATCAATAAAGAGCAACTGATTACCAGCGCAAAGATGTTTACACAAGCAATAATTGATATGTGCTGTTTATAGTTAGCGAGGATCATATGCAAGGTGATACGTCAAAAAAATCCAAATTCGCGGTGAACTTAGGTAAGCTGCGGCGTGAGAAAGGTTTAAGCCAGCGGCAAGCTGCCGCGGAGTTTGGTGTTTCGCAAGCTTTGCTTTCGCATTACGAAAACGACTCACGGGAACCAAGGCTTGAGTTTGTTATAAGGGTATGCGATTTTTACTCAGTTACGACTGACTATATTCTCGGGCGTACCAGAGAGCGCGGGGACGGAGCGACGAGACTTTCGGCAAAAGTAAATGAAGTGGTTGACTCCATTGAGGAGCTGAGAGCCGCAGAAGCAGAGTTGATCGGAAAGTTAAAAGGATTAACGAAAAAGGAATAAACCAATGCAGAATATACAAGATAAGATACGCAATTTTTCTATAATTGCCCATATAGATCACGGAAAATCTACGCTTGCAGACAGGCTGCTTGAGAGGTGCGGTGCGGTCGATGCGCATAATATGGAAGAGCAGATCCTCGATAATATGGAGCTTGAGCGTGAGCGCGGAATCACAATAAAAGCCCGTGCTGTAGGCTTGACATACACTGCACAAGATGGTGAGCAATATATTTTAAATTTGATAGATACGCCCGGGCATGTCGATTTTAACTATGAGGTGTCACGCTCATTGGCGGCATGTGAGGGTGCTGTGCTTGTTGTTGACGCTGCACAGGGTGTTGAGGCGCAAACTCTTGCCAATACATATCTCGCTCTCGACCACGATCTTGAGATCCTTCCGGTTATCAATAAAATTGACTTGGTCAATGCAGACCCAAAGCGTGTAAAAAAGGAAGTTGAAGACATAATAGGCATTCCTGCCGATGATGCTCCGGAAATTTCCGCAAAACTCGGCACCGGCATCGAAGACGTTCTTGAGAAAATAGTTGCCGAAGTGCCTGCGCCAAAGGGTGACCCCGATGCGCCGCTGCGAGCGCTTATCTTTGATAGCCAGTATGACCTGTACAAGGGCGTTATTGTGTACATCCGCGTGATGGATGGACAACTACGGCAGGATATGAATATCAAGCTGATGTCAACCGGTGCGGAGTACCGCATTGTGGAGATCGGTCATATGCGCCCGATAGGCATGGAGCCCTGTGAGGTCCTCACAACAGGTGATGTCGGTTACCTCACTGCCAGTATAAAAAACGTTGGTGACACAACAGTCGGTGATACTGTCACAGATGCCGAGAGACAGGCGACAGAGCCGCTCCCCGGCTATAAAAAGGTGCAGTCAATGGTATATTCAGGTCTCTACACCGCTGATGGTGCTAAGTATCCTGATCTTCGTGACGCACTGGAAAAGTTGAAGCTCAACGATGCCGCGCTCACATATGAACCGGAATCCTCCGCAGCTCTCGGCTTTGGTTTCCGCTGCGGTTTTCTCGGGCTGCTGCATCTGGAAATAATAGGCGAAAGGCTTGAGAGGGAGTATAACCTCGACCTCATAATGACCGCACCAAGCGTCATATACAGGGTTACAAAGTCGGACGGTCAACAGATTTACGTGGATAATCCGTTAAATTACCCCGACCCTTCTCTTATCGAGCTTGCAGAAGAGCCGTTTATCAAAGCGTCTATAATCTGCCCTCCGGATTATGTCGGCAGTATAATGGATTTGTGCCAGGACAGGCGCGGTGAATATAAGGAGCTTGTATACCTTGAGGCTACAAGGGTTGAGCTGCACTATGAATTGCCGTTAAACGAGGTTATTTACGACTTCTTCGACGCATTAAAATCACGCAGCCGCGGTTATGCTTCACTTGATTATGATTTCCTCGGTTATCGTGCGTCTAATCTTGTAAGACTTGATATTTTGCTGAACGGCGAAATCGTCGATGCACTGTCGTTCATAGTCCATAGGGATAAAGCATATGCACGGGGACGTAAAATAGTTGAAAAGCTCAAACAAAACATCCCGCGTCAGTTGTTTGAAGTCCCTGTTCAGGCTGCAATAGGCGGTAAGATAATAGCAAGAGAGACTATAAGGGCTCTGCGCAAGGATGTGCTCGCAAAGTGTTACGGCGGTGATATCACACGTAAGAAGAAGCTTTTGGAAAAGCAAAAAGAAGGCAAAAAAAGAATGCGCAGCTTAGGAAGCGTGCATGTCCCGCAGGATGCGTTTATGGCGGTTTTAAAACTAGACGAATAGGTTAGGTGTTGCTAAGGGTATTGAAAATATTGTTTCGTCAAGCATAACCATGGACGGTGGAGCGCGTGATTGTGCGCATGGACGCGCACCTTCACGAAGGAACTATATTTTTAATACCCTTAGTAACACCAGAAGGGAATATCATATATGAAACTATATAATACAATGACTATGAAGAAAGAGGATTTTGTGCCCCTTGAGCCTGGCAAGGTCAGGATGTATGTTTGCGGGCCTACTGTTTACAACTTCTTTCATGTTGGTAATGCCAGGGTTTTTATTATGTTTGATGTATTGCGTCGTTACTTTGAGTACAGGGGCTTTGAGGTTACTTATGTTCAAAACTTTACTGACATTGACGATAAGATAATCAACCGCGCTAATGAAGAGGGTATATCGTGTGAGGATGTCTCTGCAAAGTATATTGACGAGTATTGGATAGATGCGCGCGGGCTTGGTATTTATGATGCAACGTTCCATCCTAAAGCAACGGAAAACATCCCGGAGATAATATCCCTTATAGAAAAGCTGATTGAAAGAGGTTTTGCTTATCAAAGCGCTAGCGACGTATACTACCGCACTTCCGCTTTTGCTGATTATGGGAAGTTATCGCGGCAACCGCTTGAGGAGCTTCAAGCAGGTGCGCGTGTCGATGTGACGGAAGTTAAAGAAAATCCTGTAGATTTCGCATTGTGGAAAGGCGCAAAATCCGGCGAACCCTCCTGGGATTCTCCTTGGGGACAGGGGCGTCCTGGCTGGCATATCGAGTGTTCGGCGATGGCAAACAAGTATCTTGGCGAAACGATTGATATTCATACAGGCGGGCAGGATTTGATTTTCCCGCACCATGAAAATGAAATCGCTCAGTCTGAGGGTGCAAACGGCAAAGAATTTGTCCGTTATTGGATGCACAACGGTTTTCTTAGCATAGATAAAGTGAAAATGTCTAAGTCTCTCGGAAATTTCTTCACAACGCGGGAAGCTGCCGAAGCCTACGGATATGAAAATATCCGTATGTTTATGCTGATGAGCCATTACAGGAGCCCGATGAATTATTCAGGCGATATCCTCCTGCAGGCAAAAAGTGCTCTGGAAAGAATAAAAACCGCAAAAAGCAGTTTAGAGTTTCTTGGTGAAAAAGGTTCGGAAAATCTCAAGGAAATTGAATCAGGATTTATCAATACCCTTCCTCATTTCCGCGAACGATTTATCGAAGCGATGGATGACGATTTTAACACAGCAGACGCGGTTTCAGTTATATTCGAGCTGGTGCGTGAAAGCAACAGCATTGCAGCCGAGCCGGAGCCTTCGAAAGAGTTTGCGCTTGTCACTCTCAAAATGCTCAATGAGCTTGTGGATGTATTAGGGCTGATTTATGGAGAAGAAGAATCCAATAACCTTGACGCAGAAATTGAAACCCTCATTACCGCTCGTCAATCAGCAAGGGAAAACAAAAATTGGTCGGAAGCGGATGCAATCAGGGATAAGCTTGGTGCAATGGGTATAACACTCAAAGACACACCTCAAGGAGTCGCAATCGAACGAAGCTAATCATGAGCCATCTAAACCTCAATAGTGACATCGATGTCTGTTTCATGCCAGACAACCGTTACGATAAATCCGTCGATGTTATTGCCGGAGATATCAAACTCGGTGTTTATGGGAATGCGTACGGAAGTGCCTTCCACGAAGAATATACCGTATAAGACACCTTCATACTCAAATTCCATTGGTTCTTCGTATGTATAGTCTCTAATAATCTCTATAAATTCCTCAAGGCACCAGTTTCTTTGATGAATCAAAGCCGAATGCGGTAACCCCACATATCTGAAATGCCACGGTTCGTCGGCAGTTTGAGTAATGTGGGATTTACTCTGTTGATATCTGAGTATAAATCCGTATCTGTATGAGTTTCGCCTGAACCACGCAGTGCTGCCTGTGCCTGTGAATCTAGTAAGAGTTCCTTCTGCCGACATAATACCGAAATCAAACGCAAGGCCGGTATGGTGTTCACTATGACCGGGCAACGCGGCCCACATAAGGGCTTCTTGACGACCCACTTGTGAGACCCAACGGTTAAACTCATTCCGTTGTGTCTCATAATTACGATATGCACTCCTTATTGCTACCGTTCTGTTATTAGTTGCGCGTCTGAACTCGCCCATCATTTCATCAAGAGGACCTATGATCGAGCGAAGTAAACGGGATGTATCGGGCTGTACTATGAAGCTTGTTGTTATGGCATCTGTTATTCTTACAAGGTCGAGATCGTTGGGTATTGTAAACGAATGGTCGTGGTTAACAAGCAGAAGATAACCTTGATGGATTTCACGCCCCTCCAGTTCAATGGTAATAAACCCATCCTCTATAAAAGCGGGTTCCGATTCGTCTTCAAGATCATCTCCCGTTTCATCTTCAGGCTTGTCTTCAGGATCATCTCCCGATTCATCGGGGATATCATCGGGATTAGGGGTTACAACAACAGTATTTTCGGGCGGATCAACACGCTCATACGGCGCTCCTGCGGTATCAGATAATGAGTAGACAAATGTGAATGCCGCTACAACAAGAAGCAGCATAATAATCGATAATGGATATTTCCAAAACCATAGCCGACTACGCACGAGAATCTCCTTCGTTCGGATGATATAACACATTTTAACATGAATTTTATATAAATGAAACTACTGTGTAAACTTTATCTTGCTTTTTAATGAGTGCTAAAGTATAATTACAGCGCACAAAAATAGATTTACCAAAACCGGGAGGCACTTTATGGAAGGTTATTCAATGATCATTATGATCGTGGTGATGATAGGAATTTTCTACTTCTTCATGATCAGACCGGAGAGCAAGAAAAAGAAAAAACTTGCAGAGATGCGCAGTTCTTTATCAACCGGCGACACGATAACAACTATTGGCGGGATTTTCGGAAAAGTCGTCCAGGTTGCTGATGATAAAATCACATTTGAAACGGGTGATGACAGGGTTCGCATCCAAGTTGCAAAATGGGCAATTTCAACCGTTGGCAAAGCAACGGAAGAACCGCCGAAATAGGTGGCAGCGACATAAGCATTTTAGACAGGGGGATTATCCTCCTGTCTTGTGATTATTATGAGAGAATAACATTATGGAAAAATACGAAAACGCTAAGCTCTCCGAAGATAAGAGCGAACAGAATGAAAACCCGGAGCTGCCTGAAATGAGCAGCGAGGAAGATAACACATCTAAGATGCGCGGATACAAGATAGTGTGCGCAAAGCTCGGATTGTCTATGTGTGTTTATTTTATATGCAGACTCTTGGTCGGATGGATTTCAATACAGCTTAGCCACTTCGCCGGAGCTATGGGCGAATCGTTGTATAGCGTTGCCAGTACAGCGGGAATTATTATTATGGTTTATGTTATTCCTCTTTTTATTACGGCGTTAATTTTTAAGAGTTTTTCAAATTATAAAGGCAAATATCGCGAACTATATCAAAAGCCGAAGAGGTTTGCCCGTGCTATGGGTACATTCCCGGCTACATTCGGGTTCGGACACGGGATTGCACTTCTTACCATGCTCGCGATGTACTTGATTTCCAGAAACATAAGCGGGCATTCTTACCTCGAAGAGTTGCTTCAGCCGACGGCAATAGAGCCTTCAGCTAATATTATCAGCATACTGGCATTAATGTTTATGATGGTTGTGATTGCCCCGCTTTTTGAAGAGTTTTGGGTCAGGGGTATTATGTACGACGCGCTTAAACCTTACGGTACCGGTATGGCTATTATTATCAGTTCACTCTTGTTTGGCTTTATGCACGGTAGTTTATCTATGCTGTTTTATACGGCCGCATACGGTTTAGCGCTTGGATACATAAGGTATGCCACAAACTCTCTTCTAATAGCGACCATACTTCACGCTATTGTAAACTCTATCGGGGCCGGGGCTTTGCTTCTGTCAACACTGATGCAAATAACTAACGAGGAAAACAGGTATATTAATACAGTCTTTATTATTTATATTATGGCTTTCCTTGTACTGATAATCGTAGGCATTGTGGTTTTCCTGTCAAAAATCCGATCGATACGGAAGTATAAAATTGAGAATTCATGGACGGAGATCGGTCCTTGGAAAAAAACAGCTATATTCTTTATTTCGATTCCTGTTATACTTATGATGGTACTGGCTTTTAATGAGCTCTCGCAAGGCTTGTTAACCGGACTGATTTTTAACTAAAAGGAGAAAAAATGCTTAAAATAACCGGACTAATGAAGAGCTACAGTAGTTTTGCCGTACTTAAAGGTCTCAATATGAGTATCTCCAAGGGCGATATTTATGGCTTTTTAGGCCCTAACGGATGCGGGAAAACTACGACAATGAATATTATATGCAATATATTGCCAAAAGATGAGGGTGCTATCGACTTTGAAGGCGATAACATAAAAATCGGATACCTTCCGGAGTCACCTGCGTTGTTTGGATATATGAACGGTTTTGAATACCTCAACTTTATCGGAGCTTGCTGCGACTATGAGGGCAGTATAAAAGAACGCACTGCAGAAGTATTGCATTTAACAGGAATGTATGGTAATGCGCGGAGATATCTAAAAGGTTATTCGCGCGGAATGATCCAGCGGATCGGTATAGCTGCCGCTCTATATGCCAATCCCGATCTGCTGATCCTTGATGAACCGACATCCGCGTTAGACCCTGAAGGGCGGGCGGAAGTCATTGAGATTATCAGCGGGCTTGCAGCATCCGGCTCGACTATCATTTTATGCACACATATACTAAACGATGTTGAACGGGTTGCCAACAAGGTTGGTATTCTGCGTAACGGTGTTATCGCTGTGGAAGGCAATCTTTTTGATGTAAAAAAGATGTTTGGATCCGGAACTGCTGTCACAGTCAGATCACAGGACGCTGCTGCGACTACCGGGGTACTGCAGGAGCTTGACGTCGTTGATCACGTTGAAGCCGAATATTACGGGGATATCACTGCATATGCAAAGGACGGTATAAACGAAGCAGAGCTGTTTTATAAGATCGTAACAACACTGGCCGGCAAGCAAATCGTTCCCGAAGGTGTCTGGTTCAGACGGTTATCCTTGGAGCAGATATACCTGGGGATAAACAGCGGCAAGCTCTTACCCTGTTCACAGCAGGAAGGGGGTATTTGGCAATGAGCAATCAGACAACAGCGAGTTTTAAAAGAGAGTTTCTGGCGTTTTTCAGAACGAATACATTTACAATCATTGCTTGTGTCATTATAGGTTTAGCTCTTTTCAGCCCGACTCTTATTGTCGGAATGGGTCTTTTAATGGATGCTCTGAGCGATGTTTATGATGAAATGGGTATGGATGTTTCCGATATGACAGATATACTTACCGAGTATGCATCTATGGGTGTTGCGTCAGCCGCTGAAGGTATTACCGGGGCGGGGGTAATAGTATTAATCCTGCTTCTCAACAAAGCCGCAGGCGGTGAGCAAAAAAAACGCGCAATGATAATTCCAAAAAGTTCAGGACTGCGAAGCTTTGCTTATATATTCCCGAAGTTCATCATCTATCCTGTAACCGCTTTTATTTTAACGGTTTTGGCAGTTATTGCTTCATGGCCTCTATCAATTCTGTTGTTTAGATACGGCGATGTTACTTTCAACAGTGCATTGATTGCCGGGATAGTATCGGGTGTAAGTGTAATGTTTTACGTTTGTTGCCATCTCACTTTAGGTACAGCTACGGGAAAAGCCGGGATGAGCGCTGCGGTATGCATATCGGCATCGATAATTTTGCCAACTATATTCGCAACAGTCAGCACTGATTATATGTTCAATCCATTTTCCTTAAGTACCTTAGCCGCCTCAATTATATACACCGGCGGAGTGTCCGGACGGGATCTGCTTGATGTTGTGGTATCCATGATCTTCGCAATTGGAATCATGGTTATTTTATACTTCGTTGCATTGTTTGCGCAGAACGCAAGAAAAATCGACAATACGGGAAGCGAGCTTGAGCTTTAAGTTGAAGCAAGATTGTAGACAAGATTAAAAAGCCGCTGATATGCGGCTTTTCTTGTTGCGATTATTCTATTGTTCTTCGGGCAGGATACCGCTGCTGCTGAATTCGACGCGTTTCTTCTTATATTCGTACATCATTTTATCTGCTTCGGCGAACAGGTCGTTATATGACTGGCTAGTTGATGTCATAAGCGAATAGCCCCAGGATACACTCGGAGCACGATATTTATCGTCCCTTATCACGCTGCATAACGCATTCGATGTTTTTATGAACTCTTCCGCCGCTTCGTTGCTGCTGTTAGGTATCAGGACTACAAACTCATCACCGCCAACGCGTGCGACAAATGCGTTTTCCGGCTTAGCGTCAAGAATCACCTTGGCTACGGTCTTGATCAAATCATCCCCCGCAAGATGTCCGTAGACATCGTTCATGCGCTTGAGTTCATTCAGGTCTCCGACAAGAATAGAAAGTGGCATTTTTTCTTCAGTTATTATCTGCTGTGTGTAATCATGGTATGCGTTACGATTATATAGACCGGTCAGGGTGTCTATGTGTGCGATCTGCTCAAAATCACGCAGCTTTGAGTATATTTGGGTCACTTCGGAAATCTCTACAACGAACCCGAACATTTTAGTTTGGTATCCGACCTCGTGTGTACGCAGCAGGAAATGCGCCTCTTTACCATCTCTGGTTATAATGACGATCTCTGTGTTGTGCGGTGATACCTTGCCGGAGTATTGGTTAAGTACACGTTTCATATAGTCGGGGTAAGGTTCCTTATATTTTGGTTTTGGCAAGGGAAAGCCTATATCCCAGTCTTTTCTGTTCCAGTCCAGTATCTGGAATCTTCTGTTGAGCACTAATACCGTAGTGCTTAAGCCTCTCATTATAAACTCACGAGATGTAACGATTACATCGGATGCAGGCATTATATGCAAAGAGTCAAACAGCGGAGAAACTATAAATACCAGTATTAGAGGGGTTACAAGAGGTATAAATACGTCTACCCATTCATTTTGCGGAAGCCAGTCCTGGAGACTTGTATGCCAGAAAATATTTATTATTACCATTAGCGTCAGGGCTATCACGCTTATAAATGTGGATTTTGTCGAGCGTCTTGTGCGCGGCGGCATCTGGTAAAATACGTTAAAGCAAAGAATGTAAGATTTTATAAGCGTCAGTATTGCATATGCATAGAAAATTAATAAATACCACATCGTTTCGGTATGAGCGGGTAGAAAAGTCAGTAAGAACGGAAAGAACACATCACGTATAATTATTAAAGCTAAAAGTACAGGCGCAGTAAGATACAGCAGTATTGTACGCAGGTGCAGTATCCTGTATGGTACCTGTAAGCTAATGTGTAATGCCAAAAATGCGGATATGGGAACTATCCCGATATATCTTATAACGTTAAAAAAGTCTGCTTGTGATGCGCTTCTGGTTAAGAGCGCCCAAAATGATAGACCTGACCATGCTATGACCGAGACGCATAACAATATGAAAAAAATACTGTTCCAGCGGCGCCTGATCAGCTTATATGTGGCAATAGCTAAAAAGACAACGCATAAAATACATAGCATTCCATATACGATCTTGCTTAGCAGCATTTCGTTGAGGAGCATGTTTTCAAATTGTTGGTTTATTTCTAGAAGCTCATCGGTTCGACCCATATTTTCGACTTTCCTTTCAGACATCTTTCATTTCGGAAACGGGAAGTAACTTTTTTGCCTGATTGATATATTAACATATAAGATATATATTTGACAATGAAAACAGTTCTGATAAAATAGACAAATGGAAGAGAAGAAAAAACGTATTGAAATTATTGATGCGCTGCGCGGATTTGCAATCGCTCTAATGGTAATCCATCATGCTCTGTACAACCTTGCGGTGTTTCTCGATGCACCCTGGTGGTTATACAGCAATCCTATATTTAACACACTTCAGGTCTTTTTTATAGGTTTATTCATCGTTATATCCGGCGTTTCGTCACGTTTCTCCCGCGGCAATGTTGAGCGCGGTGCGATCGTCATCGTTATTGCTGTGCTTATAACCTATGTTACCGTCCGAATGGAGATGCCGATTTATTTTGGTATTCTGCATCTTCTCGGGTTTTTAATGATTTTTTACGGACTGACACGGAAATTTTTTGATGGTATCCCGAGAAAAATAGCGCCGTTTATATACATTGTTTTAACAATATTAAGTTCTCTGGCAAGGGTTTATCTATCTCCAAGCTCAGAAAATCCGGTAATCAGTGATTTGCTGTCGGTGCTTGGATGGTATCAGCCCGGGTTTGTTAATTATGACAAACAAGTCGTTTTGCCGTGGATTTTCGTGTTCCTTTTTGGTACATGGACCGGTGAGTATATTAGAGAAAACAGATTCCCTGCTCGCTTCTATGAAACGAAAGTACCATTTTTCCCATTTGTCGGCAGAAACGCTCTGCTTATCTATGTGCTGCATCAGCCTATATTATTTGGAATAACAATGGGTATAGCATATTATATGTCTATTGCGTGAGATTGCTTTGCGCCTTGATTTTACGGGGGAATGATTATTTCTATGATTAAGATAGCTGTGCTTGGTTACGGGGTTGTCGGTTCCGGTGTCGTGCATGTTCTTGATAAAAACTCAGACAGGATATGCCAAAATGCAGGACAGAGGATAGACGTTAAATACATACTGGAAATCAGAGAGTTTCCCGATTGTCCGTATGGGTCTCTTTTTATGAATGACTTTGAAACGATTGTTAATGACCCTGAAATCGCAGTTGTTGTAGAGGTTATCGGGGGTGTCGATGCTGCATTGGCTTATACCCGCCGATGTCTTGAAGCCGGTAAGAATGTCGTGACTTCTAATAAAGAGCTTGTCGCTGAGCATGGCAGTGAACTTTTAAGGCTCGCAATGGAAAAAGGGGTAAACTATCTCTTTGAAGCAAGTGTCGGCGGCGGGATCCCGGTTATAAGGCCGCTTGCACAGTGCATGACCGCCAACACGATCAACGAGATATACGGCATACTAAACGGCACAACAAACTATATTCTAACAGATATGGAAAGAAATGGTGCGAATTTTTCTGACGCACTCCACGAGGCACAAAAAAAGGGTTATGCAGAATCAGACCCTACTGCAGATATTGAAGGGCATGACACATGCCGGAAGATATGCATACTTTCATCGCTCGCTTTTGGCCGTCATATATATCCGTATCTGATCCCGACAGAAGGGATAACCGGTGTGACAGTCAATGATATGCGATACGCCGCGAAGCTTGGTTATAAAGTAAAGCTGCTCGGCCGTTCACGTATTACCGGTGACAAGGTTTCTGTTTACGTTGCACCTCACCTGGTCAACAGGCACAGTATCCTGGCAGAGGTAGATGATGTAATGAACGGTGTCGTTATCCGCGGAAATGCCGTGGGCAATGTTACGTTTTGCGGCGCAGGGGCAGGTAAGCTGCCTACTGCCAGCGCGGTAGTTGCAGATGTTATAGATGCTGTGAAGCATCTTCATGCGCGAAGGTGGATCAGTTGGACCGAAGGTTGTGAAGATTTAATTGTTGATCCCGCTATGCTGGCATCAGCATGGTATGTCAGAACTGATGCTCCGCGTGATAAAGTCGAAAAAGAGTTTGGCAGTGTGCTGTTTGCGGAAGAAACAGGTATAGAAACTGTTTTTGTTACAAGCGTTATGAACGGCAAGATGGTCCGCGAGCTTTTAGACCGTGGTATTAACGCACTATCGCAATTTAGAATATTGGGAGATTATTAGCATGGGATTGATAGTACAAAAATTCGGGGGTAGCTCTCTTGCAGATGCAGAAAGCATCCGCCGTGTCGCGTGGATAATCGCCGAAGCTTATTCTGAAGGGAATAATGTTGTCGTCGTACTTTCAGCACAGGCGGATACAACAGACACTCTGATTGCCAAAGCCAAGGAGTTGAATCCAAACCCCTCGAAGCGTGAAATGGATGTTTTGCTTTCAACAGGTGAACAAGCTTCGATCGCTCTGATGGCAATGGCGCTTGAAACGCTTGGGTTGCCTGTAGTTTCTCTTACCGGCTGGCAGGTTGGAATGAATACAGATTCCGATTATGGCAGCGCCCGCATCAAATCAATATCGGCAGAACGATTAAAATCCGAACTGGACCGCCGCAGGATCGTTCTCGTTGCAGGCTTTCAGGGAGTAAACAAATTTGATGATATCACAACCATCGGGCGGGGCGGTTCAGACACGACGGCAGTTGCATTAGCTGTAGCTTTAAATGCTGATATTTGCCGGATTTATACCGATGTGGAAGGAATTTATACAGGTGATCCGAACAAAATTCCGGGAGCAAGAAAGCTAGATGAAATCACCTATGATGAGATGATAGAGCTCGCAACTCTGGG
>Ga0123353_10011088_pt1 | contig 12664 bp, 12 predicted proteins | sample TergutLab28metaG_3_FD_92763 | JGI IMG/M metagenome (GOLD analysis project Ga0123353, IMG submission 92763) | Labiotermes labralis P3 segment gut microbial communities from Petit-Saut dam, French Guiana - Lab288 P3 | ecosystem: Host-associated > Arthropoda: Insects > Digestive system > Gut ... | reverse complement strand
TGAGGCTAAATTCTTCTCTAAAGTCATCTTTAATTTTTTTTAGTGTGGTAATGATTCAAATATCTCAATAAGATCGTCAACAGGAAATTGGCGGGCTACAATTTTATGTTGTTTATCAATAATAAAGATTGCCGGTGTTTCATTAAAATTGAAATAATCCATAGCATCGTAATTGGGTTCTGCAACCGCATAACTTGTATTGAACCAATCTAAATGATGCTCAGTTACAAAAATATTCCACCTTTCGTAATCTTCTGTAACAGAACAGGCAATTACATCAAAATCGTAAAGATTTTGATATTTGGAATAAAATTCGCAAAGCAGGGGCGTAACTTCTATGCAATGATCACAATCGGGATCCCAAAACCACAGAATGGTATATTTTCCGGAGAGTTCTTCTGTAGAAATTTTGTAATGGTCGCTTGTATATGACTCAAATACCGGAATTGTATGACCTACTAAAGTTCTTTTTTTTCTATCTGCCATTCGTTGAAAAACGCTTCTTTCTGAATCAGAGATAAGTTCTGTTGTTGTTTTGGCAACATAATTATCTACAAGATAAACAAATACTGTATCAAACTTCGGGTCGGCATTCATATATAAATGAATCAGTTTTTTTAGATAAAAATCCTGCACATCCAACTGTTCCGGCGTAGGGTTTTCATCTAATATCCTGTAAAATAGATTTTCGATACTTGAAATCACATTTTCAGGTGTTTGCGGATAAAGTGATTCCATGAAAAATTCTCTTAAATCAATATTTAAAGGCGTGTACATTAATCGGGTATCTTTAAAATCCACATTGTCAAAATAATGATCAATTAAATATTGATAATACTTTTGGGCTGCTGCATCTTCGCCCTCGCTGCTACCCCAAAAAAATTCGGGAATTGATATAGGAATATATTGTGCTGATACAAACTTACCTAACAACGATTCGGGCGCTGTTTCGTAATAGATAAGCAAATCATTCCCTTTTAAAAAATCATTTTTAAATTGTTGGAAAACAATATTCTCTTCAGAGTTGGTAAAAATGAGTGTATTGTCGGTATCGGCAATAGCAAATTTTCGCGTTTGATCCACAATAAATTCAGCTAATATATCTCCATTTTTCGATTGAATGGCGTAAAAACCGGAGGGTAAATCTTTTTTACTGTTTTTAAAAACATACTGTTTTTTGAGATATTTCGCACTGTCAACAATCTTTGTTTTATTAGCATAAGTTTCTATTAGATAAAGATATGTGTCTTTAAAATTTTGAGTATTGAAACTAATCTCATACCCTTTGCTTGAGGTTTGAGAGAAAGAGGTGTAACCTAATACGATTGCGTAAAAAATAAAAAGTAAGCGAATAAACGGTATTATATTCTTCATTTTATATTAATTTGCGGCGAAATAACAAATTTTTCCGAGACTGTGATACCCTATTATTCCTATAAAAATTATTTAATAAAACAATTTGGTACAAGGATACAAAAACTTACCATTGATGCAGGTTTTACTTGTCCGAATAGAGATGGCACATTGGGATTCGGTGGGTGTACCTACTGTGATAACGAGGCTTTTAATCCTTCGTATTGTACACCGCAAAAATTGGTACAACAGCAAATAGGAGAGGGGATTGCATTTCACAAAAACCGGTATCGCCGCGCAGAATATTATTTGGCATATTTTCAACCTTATTCAAATACCTATGCACCGTTGTCCAAATTGAAAGAGATCTATGCACCAGCCATAGAACATCCGCTAATAAAGGGGATTGTGATTGGTACGCGCCCCGATTGTTTAGAAGAGGAAAAGTTGGATTTTTTTGAAGAATTATCGGAAAAAATGTTTGTTTCTATTGAAATAGGGATTGAATCTATTCATGATGAAACCCTTCGTAAAATTAACAGAGGACATGATTTTCAATGCGCTGTGGATGCCTTGCAACGCTTAAAAGCAAGAAAGATTCACACGGGCGCCCATTTTATTTTCGGATTGCCCGACGAAACTCCCAAAATGTGGTTAGAAGATGTTAAGATTATCAACAATTTGCCGTTAGACAGTATTAAATTTCATCAGTTGCAAATTATTATAGGTACACTCATGGAACAGGAATATTTGGAAAACCCGAATTCATTTTATCCTTTTAACATGGAGCGTTACATCGCTTTCATTGTGGATTTTGTAGAAAGATTAAATCCCTCATTTGCCATTGAGCGTTTTGCCGGCGAGGTACCACCGCGATTTCTTTCCGTAAACCATTGGGGAACAATTCGATACGATGTTGTATTACAAAAGATAATCAAGGAGTTTGAAAAACAAGGCAGTTGGCAGGGAAAAATGTATTGATACAAAATATTTCATTATTTCGCGCAATAATTTATTTTGCTATGATGACCAAGAAAATTTCCCCCATTCTCATTTTTCTTCTGTTATTTGTACTTTTCAGCACACAAGCGCAGAGAACTGCCATAATTGGCTTCTATAATGTTGAAAATCTATATGATACTGAAAAAGACTCCATCGCTGACGATAGCGAATTTCTTCCCAATGGCGCCTATCAATGGACAGTGGAACGCTATAACCATAAACTTAAGAACTTGTCGTATGCCATTTCAGTAATGGGAAAAGAGCAGGGTGGGGTAGTGGTACTTGGTGTTTGTGAAGTGGAAAATGAACGTGTTCTCAACGACTTGGTGGCGCAAGAGGCTTTGAAACCTTTGAACTACAAAGTTGCCCACCACGACTCTCCCGATGTTCGTGGTGTGGATGTAGCTTTTATCTATCAAGGCGACCGCTTCGACTTTATTGCCCAAAAACCATTTACTTTAACTATTCCGGATAATCCAAGATTCAGAACAAGAGATCAGCTACTGTTGGTGGGTGTTTTGGATAAAACTGATACACTGCATCTTATCACCAATCACTGGCCATCAAAGAGGGGAGGGGAGGCGCGAAGTGCTCCCTTGCGTATGGCTGCCGCTAAACTTACCCGATCTATCGTAGATTCGCTCTTAAACGATAATCCTAATGCTAATATTGTGATAATGGGAGACTTGAATGATAATCCAACCGCTAAAAGTATTACACAAGGACTCAGTGCAAAAGGAAAAATTAATGATGTGAAACAGTTCGATATTTTTAATCCTATGTGGAAAATGTATAAAGATGGTATCGGATCTTATGCTTATCAGGATAATTGGGAACTCATTGACCAAATTATGGTTTCATACGCTTTATTACAACATAAACCAAACAGTTACAGATTCGTTTCGGCACACGTTTTTAATCCTAACTTCTTGAAAACTAAAGCAGGATCTTTTCAAGGATACCCATTTAGAAGTTATGCCGGTGGAAATTATGCAGGAGGATACAGCGACCACTTTCCGGTGTATATTGTTTTACAGAGGTAATGATTTAAGATTTAAGATTTAAGATTTAAAATTTAAGATTTAAAATATTATGGCTAAATTAATTATTATTCCAACTTATAATGAGAAGGAGAATATTGAAAATATTATTCGTAAAACATTTACTGTTACAGATTCTCATATTTTGGTAATTGATGATGGATCGCCGGATGGTACAGCAGATATTGTTAAGAATTTAATAGAGGAGTTTCCTGACAAACTTTTTATAGAAGAACGTACCGGAAAATTAGGATTGGGAACTGCTTATATTCACGGCTTTAAATGGGCGTTGGCAAGAGATTATGACTATATTTTTGAAATGGATGCCGATTTTTCGCATAACCCGGAAGATGTAGAACGTTTATATTCTGCTATTTTAGAGCAAAATGCAGATGTAGCTGTTGGTTCTCGGTATTGTCAGGGTGTTAATGTGCTGAATTGGCCTATGTCGCGCTTACTTATGTCTTACTATGGCTCTATGTATGTGCGCTTTGTGTTAGGTATTCCGGTAAAAGATACTACGGCAGGATTTATCTGTTTTTCGAAAATAGTATTGAAGTCTATTGATTTTTCTAAAATTAAACATATCGGTTATGGTTTTCAAATTGAAATGAAGTTTAATGTCTATAAACTGGGTTTTAAAATTATTGAAATACCTATAATTTTTAAAGATAGAACTTTAGGAACATCTAAAATGAGTGCTGGGATTTTTAAAGAAGCCATATTTGGAGTGATTGGGCTTAAAATCAACAGCTTCTTTAGAAAATGGAATCTATCCCCAAAAGACACTAATTCTATTTAACATAATATTAATTATAAGATTTTTTATTGCGCTATTTTTTCTATATGGAAACCCCTGCTTTTTTAATTATATTTCTGATATTTATAGCCGGAATGTTGGCGCTTGACCTCGGTGTTTTTCATCGAACAGATACTAAAATTTCTCTTAAAAATGCCACGATCTGGTCTATTATATGGATATTAGTTGCATTGGCATTTGGTGCACTTGTCTGGCATATAGATGGTTCGCAAAAAGCACTCGAATATTACAGCGGATACCTTATAGAAAAAGCGCTCTCTATGGATAATATCTTTGTGATGATATTGATTTTTACCACTTTTAATATTGAAGAAAAATATTATCACAGAATTTTGTTCTACGGCATTATCGGCGCCATTGTTTTTCGATTTATATTCATTTTTGCAGCCGCAGCAATGATTGAACGTTTCGAGTGGATTCTTGTCATTTTTGGCGCAATCTTAATCTATTCCGCTATAAAAATGTTTGTTAACAGAAATATAAAAACTTCGTTAGATTTAGAAAAAAATAAACTGATTCAGTTCTTTAAAAAACGTGGATTGGTTACCTCTGAAATTAAAAATCATAACTTCTTTACAAGAATTAATGGAAAATTGCTTATAACCCCCTTGTTTTTAGTACTATTATTGATTGAAATAGCAGATTTGATTTTTGCAGTAGATTCTATTCCTGCAGTTTTTGGGATAACCCGCGACCCTTATATTGTTTTCTTTTCTAACATATTCGCTATATTAGGCTTACGTTCTCTGTTTTTTATCGTTTCCCATATAATGAACCGAATTAAATGGTTAAATTATGTGTTGATAATCTTGCTTTTATCTATTGGTACTAAAATGATTGTCTCCTATTTTTTTTAGCAATTCTTAAATCTTAAAATCTTAAATCTTTAAATCTTAAATCTTTAAATCTTTAAATTCTTAAATCTTTAAATTGTATGTCCTTAATAGATAAATTACAACCTTATAAAAGTTTATCCATCGTGGGAATGGAAAAAAATACAGGTAAAACTACCTGTTTCAATTATCTATTAAATCAATTTAGAAATGAAGAGAAAAAAGTTGCGGTTACTTCTATTGGCATTGATGGCGAACAAACAGATCTTGTAACAAACACGCAAAAACCTGAAATTGAAATTTTTAAAAGTATGGGATTTGTTACTTCCGAATTTTTTTATAAAAAAAAGAAACTTACTGCAGAAATTGTGGATATCTCGCAACGCAGCACCTCGCATGGACGATTGGTGTTTGCAAAAGCCGTTACCTCAGGAAAAGTAATTCTTTCAGGGCCCAATACAACCGCGTGGCTTAAGCAAACCGTGGAGCAACTTTACCAATTCGGTTTCGATTTTGTAATGACCGACGGAGCGCTCTCCCGTAAATCCTTAGCTTCCCCTACCCTATCCGATTCTTTGATTTTGACTACAGGCGCCGCCTTAACGCCCATACTCTCCGAATTGGTTCGCAAAACAAAATTCATATATCAACTTACTCAAATTGAACAATTTAAAACAGATATAAAGGAAATATTAGAAAATTTTGAATCAGGTATTTATGCGCTGTACGACAATCATTTTAAAGATTTAGAGATCCCTTCCTCTTTTTTATTAGATTCATATAAGAAAGAACTTTTTGCGCATGGAAACACTATATATGTTACAGGAACTGTAACTAATTCATTATTAAATACATTAAAAACACATAAAAAGGTTGCCCAAATAACCTTAGTAGCCAAAGATTTTACAAAGATTTTTGTAGATAAAGATGTTTTGAACCATTATTTTCGCGCAGGAGGAAAATTAAAAGTATTAAATAAGAATAAGTTGATAGCAATTTGTGTAAATCCTGTTTCTCCGCAAGGGGACAAAATGGATTCCCAGAAACTCATTGAAACATTACAAAAAGAAGTGGATGTGCCGGTGTATGATTTAGCGGTTACCGACTAATGTTTCTGTGTTTATTAGCGCCCTCTGCGGATCTGTGCTACAAAGAAGAAACATTTCCAAATAAATCATACGCTTCCGCCTCTTTAATCAAAACCGGATAGAACTCCCCAATATTCAGCTTTTTATCAGTATCTATATATACTAAATTATCCACCTCCGGCGAGTCGAACTCGGTGCGCCCAACATAAAAATCATCTTCCTTTCTATCTATTAAAACGCGCATCACCTTCCCTACCATGTCTTTGTTATGTTGCAGTGATATAGTTTCTTGTAGCTCCATAATTTCTCTAACGCGGTGGTTTTTCTCTTTGGTTTTCACAGGATCGCCGAGTTCAAAGGCAGCAGTGCCCTCTTCGGGGGAATAGGCAAATACGCCGAGCCGTTCAAAACGGATCTCTTTCACAAACTCAACCAATTCGTTATGCTCTTTTCGGGTTTCTACGGGATAGCCCGAAATTAAAGTAGTGCGCAGAGCAATTCCGGGAACAGTGTTGCGAAGTGTCTCTAAAAATTTGTAAACCTGCTGTTTAGTACTGCCGCGCTTCATACTTCTCAGCACTATATCGCTGATGTGTTGCAACGGAATATCCAAATAGCGACAGAACACTGAAAATTCGTTCATTACCTCTAATATCTCATAAGGAAAACCCATCGGATATGCGTAATGCAATCGTATCCATTCCAATCCTTTCACTTTTGCAAGTTTACGCATCAGTTTGGCTAAGGTGCGTTGTTGGAAAATATCAATGCCATAATAGGTTAAATCTTGCGCAATGAGCAACAGCTCTTTAACGCCCTTCTGAGCTAACATTTCTGCTTCTTGCACAACCATTTCAATGGGTTTCGAGACCTGTTTGCCACGAATTAACGGAATGGCACAAAACGAACACTCGCGGTCGCAACCTTCCGATATTTTTAAATAAGCATAGTGCTTAGGAGTGGACACAACTCGATTAATGGATTCGAGCAAATCGAACTTTTTTTCTTCCAATAAGTTATGAAGTTCTGCAAAACTAAAAAATCCATCTACTTCCGGAATCATTTCAATTAACTCTTTTTTGTAACGTTGCGCCAAACATCCCACAACAAACACTTTCTTCACTTCCCCTTGTTGTTTTCGGGCGATATGCTGACAAATCTCATCAATAGATTCCTGTTTGGCATCGTGAATGAAACTACATGTGTTAATGAGCACGATATCTGATTTTTGTGTACTTTCAAAAACTATTTCGTTTCCTTTTTCCTTCCATTTTGCGGCAATAACTTCCGAATCTACGGTATTTTTTGAGCACCCTAAAGTGATGATGTTAATTTTCATAGGTTAGCTTTTTAAGTTTTTGTCCATATTCAATACCATAATTGTATTTTCAACCAAAACTCGTGTTACTTTTCAATTTTCGGCAAAAATACTAAAACTTTCACAAACTTGTAGTTTTTAAGAAAAAGGGATAACCGGAGGCAAATGTTTTTATGTAAGACAAGAGATATTAACAAAAACTCTATTTTTGCCCAAAAAAAAGAATACGCTTTAAACCTTAAATCTTTAAACCTTAAACTTTAAACCGTGTACATCCTCCACCTCCCTTCTTGGTTCCCTTGCGACAAGATGCCATATAGTGGAAATTTTATAGAAAAACATATTGCTGCAATCTCCATGCATCGAAACTGTGTTACTTTGAGAGTGGCGAAAGGTAATAAAACGCAAAAGCGTGAAAATAAAAGTGAAAATAACATTTTAGTAGAATATTGTATTAAAGATAGAAGGTCTTTTTTCGGAAAAGCTTGGATGAAACTCTGCGAATGCTACTACTACCGTAAAGGAATGAAGTGGATTGAAAAACAATACGGAAAACCTGAACTGATTCATTTGCACGTGGCGCTTCCGATGGGTGATTTGGCCTTTAAATGGAGCAAAAAATGGAATATCCCTTTGGTTTTAACCGAGCATTGGAGTATCTATAATTCACTTAATCGTGCGCTGATTACTCCAAGTCAAAAAAGGAAATTTAACAAGGTTTACGCCGCGCTTTCCGGAATTACCGCAGTGTCAAACAATTTATTAAACTGTATCCGTGAACTCTTTCCTTTAAGAACTACCGCTGTAATTTACAATGTAGTGGATACGGAACTCTTTATTCATCAGAAAAATAAAAATATTCCAAAAAAAATATTGCATATTTCAACTTTGGACGACAAAGCTAAAAATATTTTAGGAATTTTAAAAGCTGTTAAATTATTGAGCGAGAAAAGGCAAGACTTTATATTAGAAATAGTTCATGAATTTAAAAACCTAAAAGCAGAAAACTATGTAAAAGCGCATCATCTTGAAAAATTGGTACACTTTTTGGGAAGTATGCCCGAAAAAGAAGTAGCAGAAAAGATGAAAGCCTGCGATTTTTTTCTCCTATTTTCAAACTACGAAAACCTGCCGTGCGTTTTATTAGAGGCAATGAGTTGCGGAAAACCGGTGATTACCACCCCTGTGGGAGGAATCCCTGAAATTGTGAATATGGAAAGAGGACTCTTTATAGAACCCGGAAATGTGGAGCAACTTGTTGAAAAAATGGACTTTCTGTTACATCATCCGGAAAATTTCAACAGTGAATTTATCAGGAATTATGCTGTTGCACACTTCTCGAAAGAAACTATAAGTTCACAATTCTGTGATTTTTATGATCGTGTGAGACAGAAAAGCGTATGAAACGTATAATTGTATTAACCGGCGACGGTTCCAGCACCCTCTTTTCAGAAGAGGTAAACCAGCATTACCATTCTCATTTCGGCGCATTACAAGAATCCATGCACATATTCATAGAAGCAGGTTTGTGTGCAAACAGTTTGTCTCAATTAAAAGATCTATCTATTTTAGAAATCGGATTTGGAACCGGATTGAATGCGCTTTTAACCTACTTTAAAGCTAAAGAGTTGCAAAAAAAGATCTATTATGAAACCATAGAACTATATCCTCTCACGCTCCAAGAAGCGGGGGCGCTTAACTATCCCGCCCTCCTACCCTACCCTAATGTAACAGAAATATTTACAAAACTACATCACGTTACGTGGGATCAGCAAGAAGCGATATCTGATGGATTTATTTTACACAAGCGTCACATTTCTGCCCTACAAGCCCACTATTCGCCTAACAGATTCAATTTAGTATATTTCGATGCTTTCTCCCCCGAAGCGCAACCTGAATTGTGGACAAAAGAGGTGTTTGAGGTTCTTTTTGAAAGCATGAAAGATGAGAGTATCTTATTGACTTACTGCACAAAAGGAAGCGTAAAACAAACCTTACTTGCATTAGGTTTTCACATTGAGAAGCTTCCGGGTCCTATTGGGAAGCGGGAGATCATGCGGGCAAAAAAAATGAAATAGGCGTGATGAGCAACACCGGTACGAAAAAAAACTTATGCCAAACCCAAAATCGTTCTCGCTTCTGCCGGGGTTGCAATTTCCCGACCGAGTTCTTTTGCCATGCGCACCACTTTGGCAACCAACTCGCCGTTAGATTTAGCCAGGACTCCTTTCGAGATATACACGTTATCTTCGAACCCCACGCGCACGTGCCCACCGTCAATGATTGCCGCCATTGCCAATGGAAATTCAAAGCGTCCGATACCGGCGACGGTGTAGGTAGCATCAGCGGGGATGGATCCGCGCATAAACACAAAGTCGCGCAGATCACCACCGATACCGCCGTTTACGCCCATCACAAAGTCGAAGTGCATCGGTTTGTTGATAAACCCTTTCTTGTGCAATCGCAATGCCATTTCGATCATACTTTTATCGAAGCACTCCAATTCGGGTTTGATCCCTAATTCAATCATACGTTTTCCGAAATATTTAATAGTATTTTCGGTATTGGTAAACACGTCGTCGCCGCCGAAGTTGCAGGTACCGCAATCTAAGGTTGCCATTTCGGGCAGGAGTTCGGTAGGTTGCAGGCGCTCGTCGTCGGTCATACCTACGGCGCCGCCGGTTGAGGGTTGAATAATCACGTCGGGCAGTTCTTTTTTGATAGCATCTATGGCTTCTTTAAAGCGACCTTTGTCTTGCGTGGGAGTTCCATCGTCCCAACGCACGTGCAAGTGAATGATAGAGGCGCCTGCGTCGTATGCCGATTTGGCTTCGCGCACCAATTCTTCAACCGTGTAAGGAACAGCAGGATTGTGTTCTTTTAAAACTTCTGCGCCACAAATTGCGGCGGTAATGATCAATTTATCCATATAAAACAGGGGTTATGATTTCGCTTGCGAAAATATTTATTATTTCAATTTTTCTATACCTGGTTAAAGATTTTTTTTGATTTTTCAAATTTTCTCTGCCATTTTTACTTTTTCCCGAATAAACTGTTTCAATTTTTCAGATTCCACAACTTCAATATCCGGCAATAAGCCCATCATAAAACGCCCAACCCCTTCAAACCCACAAACCGTGGTTTCAAGCATCCATTCGTTCTCGCTTGTTTTCTTTAGATATTTTTCAGAAAGCGGGTACTCTTCCAACAACAAATGGGTTGCGCGGAGATTCATCTTAAGTTTCACAGGGTACTGTTCAAAACTGCTGATACGAAATATATCCATAAACCCAGCTTCGTGCTTATCTGCATATTGCCATGTTTGAGGCAGGAGTTCGATACTTTCTATTCGCTTAATTTTAAACTGTTTATTTTTCTTCTCTTCTACATCAAACGCCCACATTTGAATATAATTGGTAGTGAAAGCAAAGGGCTCAACAAGCCGGTTTCGGACAGTATTGCTATGAGCTGAACTGTAATTACACAGAACTATTTGTTGTTTATTTTCAATAGCTTCAATAATGAGATTTACATTTTTGGCATCTTTCTTATGAACCACGGTTTCGGCAAGAATTTTGTAATCATACACCGTATAGAGTTTCTTTTTAAGGTTCTGTTTCAAGATATTACTTTCGTCAATACTTTCGATGGCACTTTTCAGGATATAGGCTTCTTCATCGGTAAAATGGATGAGCTGGCTAATATCTTTGAAGTAGGGTGAAGATTTATCGAGGCGGAATATTTCTCCTTGTTTTTTCACGATAAAACCGGCTTCTCTAAAAGTGTCAATATATCGGTAAATGGTTCGCACCGACATGTCTAATTTTTTCGACAAATCTGAAACAGAATAATGCAGATTTCCGGTAAGCAATTTCATAAGCGTCAGCAGGCGTTCTATTTTTGGTTGGTCCATATTAATAAATTAAAAAATGATGCGCAAAAATATGTTTTTTTATTATGTGTCAAAACCTGTCAAACTCTTAGCGCATTTTTGCCAACAAATATCAATATAAATAACAATTTAATTTTAGGAGGACAAAATTATGAATGACAGACATTTTGCAACATTTCACATCGCAGGTTTTACTTATTACAGTGGTGTAGATGTGTTTGAGAATCTAAAAATTGGCACAGCGCTTTTACTTCAGGCAGAGCCAGAGAACAAATTTGACCCATACGCAGTAGCGATCTACTTTCAAGAAGAAAAGCTCGGTTTTGTACCCAAAGGCTCCAACAAATTACTCTATCAATTTTTGAATTTGGGTTATCCCGATCTGTTTGAAGTAAAAATCAGCCAAATCTTGCCCGAAGAACATCCGGAGCAGCAAGTTAGGGTTGTGGTGAGAATTGTAGAAAAGAAATAAAACAATTATGTTTCTTTGCACTTTAATTTAACTATAACAAAAAAAATGAGAAATTTATCAAATTTTACCAACCTTTATTCGTTGAGCAAAACGCTCCGGTTTGAGTTGATTCCGCAAGGGAAAACATTAGAACATATCAAAAATAAAGGGTTACTCTCGAAAGACGAGAAGCGAGCCGATGATTATAAAAAAGTCAAGAAAATTATTGACGAATATCACAAACATTTCATTGAAAAAGCATTATCAGGCATTTCTTTGACCAAATTGAATGATTTCGACTTACTATATCGTTTGCCCAAAGAACAGCGAAATGATGATACATTCAACAAAATAAAAGAGGCATTACGAAAAGAGATTGTCGCTGCTTTTGGGAAAGATGAAACAAAAGAGCAATTTGCCAATTTGTTCAAAAAGGAACTTATCAAAGAAGATTTAATAAATTGGGTAGATGACGAAAATCGGGATTTAGTGAAAGAGTTTGAAAAATTCACAACCTATTTTACCGGATTTCACGAAAACAGAAAAAACATGTATGATGTTGATGATAAATCAACGGCTATTGCTTATCGAATTATACATGAAAATTTACCCAAGTTTATTGATAATATCCGAATCTATGAAGTGATACAATCCAACCACAAGGATTTGGATTTTTCGCCGATTTTGAGCGAAATGGAAGATGTAATTCAAGGGAAAACTTTAGATGAAATATTTTCGCTTGAATATTTCAATAATCTACTTTCACAGAACGGAATAGATTTTATTAACTTTATCATTGGCGGACGTTCGGGAAAAGCAGGCGAAAAGAAAATCAAAGGGTTAAATGAACATATTAACTTGTATAAT
>Ga0123353_10011087_pt1 | contig 12665 bp, 5 predicted proteins | sample TergutLab28metaG_3_FD_92763 | JGI IMG/M metagenome (GOLD analysis project Ga0123353, IMG submission 92763) | Labiotermes labralis P3 segment gut microbial communities from Petit-Saut dam, French Guiana - Lab288 P3 | ecosystem: Host-associated > Arthropoda: Insects > Digestive system > Gut ... | reverse complement strand
CTTGTGAGTGCGGTGATGAACCTTCGGGTTCCGTGAAATGCGGGTAATTTCTTGACTAGCTGCAAACCAGTTAGCTTCTCAAGAATGACTCTGCACCATGGAGTATGGAAGTAAGTAAGGCCTAAACTTTTTTGCATTGGTTGTTTGAAATAAAATAACAAAAACAATCTAAAATATTGCGTTTAGACTTTAAATAAACAATGCACGTGAGAATGGAAAACATAACCTGATATTTTTTCTGGAAAACCTCGCGGAAAGTGAAACGACTACAAAATAAAATCACGCAATCTGAATGCATTAGGCCACTTCTGAGAAGTGGGTAGTCGTGTGTGTCCAAGTTAAAACTGATTGATGTAATTGGTACATGTGATATGAGAATGCAGACTGGATTGAAATGACTGCGAATGGGGGAGAATAAATAGTTATTTTGGGAACGGCAATGAGCCATAGGTTAATATGAAGTGGGAAAGTATTTGCAAGCTGGATAATTAACAGCTTCGTAATGAAAGGTTTCTCTTTCAGCTAGTTAAGTTTACCATAAAGACGACTTAGTCTATGCTACTCAGCAAGTGCAGTTATTTATGAGCAAAGTTTGGTTTTTTTTAGTGGAACAATACCCTACTCCGGTGTAGCTCGCCTCATTGTTGGGATTCCGAGATCACGCACATATAAATACACACGTTCTATAGGACTCCTCTGGACGAGTGATCGGTCGTTCACAGAGACATTTAACTTGGTAACACCGACCACTGACAAGAGGCAGACATCCATACCACCTGGAGGGATTCGAACCCGCAATCTCAGCAAGAGAGCGGAAGCAGACCACGCGAACACTGGGACCGGTACTTTATGACGTTATTTAGAGAGTTTATTCTATGAGATGTAGTACGGATATCTACAAAATGTAACCCAAACTCTCTCGTTTTGTTTGTAGCAGAAGACGAATGGAAATGGAAAGTTGTCATAACAGCTCATTTTGCCCACTCCACAAGAATAACACGATATATTTTCTGTAACAAGTAACAGATTCCCAAACAAATTTCCATCATGTAGACTGACACGCCTTGTGAGGGCAGGCCGCCCAACTCAGAACTACAGGATACTACCAATAACAAAACTAATTTCGTTTTAGGAAACAAAAAAACAAAATAACCGATCGCCCACAACTCTAAGCACCTTTTGTGAGATGAAAGGTGTGCATTTCTTTAAGTCTTCCGAGAGATCGTATTTAGGAGTGATGTCTATAAGCCACGGAACATCATGTAACGCCTTGTGTGATAGGTAATTACTAGAGAGGTTCATTCCAAATGTCAGTTGTTTTTATTATGAAAATATTCGACGGCAGCCAAGTTTGTTACATCCATCTTTGAACTTTAATGATCACCTTTCTGATGTGCCATTACGAAAAGTACGCAGAAGAGTGAGACGGAATGCACTTAGAATGAGACACAGTTACTTAAGGGTTGCCCACACTGTTGGCCGTACAGTTAATGTTGTGGCGCTAAAGGCCGCTCTGCTTTACGCGAATGACATCAATCGGTTTTGTGCCCCGCCTACAGAACGCAGAGTTTGTAGAACTGAGACCGACGGCAGAATATTTGCGGACGATCCCCTATGTGTCGATGACAACAATCAACTAACTAATTAACCAATTAACTCCATGAAGCTCTGTTCGTGCGGAGAAGGTATGGCTTTTAAGATAAGTAAAAATTTCTCCATAAATTATGGGACTCGGAAGTTCATAACCGTATTCATAAAAGTCTCCACTTGTCCTTGTTGTGAGCTAGATGAATCCAATCCACGTCCTACTGCCCTGTTTCTTTAAGATACAATTTTAATATCATCCTACCATTTGCACCTGCATCTTCTAAGTGATTTCTTTCGTTCAGGTTTGCCTTCAGAACCCAGATATTTTTTTATGTCTTCGTTCAGGTTTGCCTTCAGAACCCAGATATTTTTTTATGTCTTCCTAACACTATGATACTCTAACCTCTGCGCATGCGTAACTGATCGAGAATATTTTATGTAGCTCTGTGAGCAATGAATTTTCTTTGAGAAGCATAAATTCTAATGTCTCAAACTTTTGTGAGTCCAGGCCTGGAGGTCAGGCCTAGTGGAACTCTGGACCAGGATTTAGCACTGGTCTAAAACTTGTTTCGAAATTTAAAGTGACATTTGTTACAGTGCACATCGCCTGATGCTGTTACAGTATTTAAGTAGAGCAAATTACAGTGAGTTATAAGTGAATGGGGAAAAATTGTGTGTACGGGAACTTCAAGGAATGAGTCTTATGGTTTCTCAGAAGATGACAATCTAAACATTAACACAATGAGATTGAACAAGCACATCTAAATACTCAGCTCGTGTCGCGGAGTAAACGCTTTCGTTTTCCATTAAAGACATTAAGGAGTCAAGAACATTAAATGACGGCAGCTTCTTTGGAGATCCACACGAAACTCATAATTATGCCCTGTGGGGAAAGGTAGAATTTTTGACTGTTAAACCGGGTGGCACATACAGGAACCACCGCGCCTTAAAGAGTTACGAGTGAATGCTGACAGCTTGGTTGTCACGGCGACAGACAGTGGGATTTATTTTTATGTTTTGCTGCCCGTGCATCTCAGTATAATCTTAGTAATTAACCAACTTAATTCACACAGTCTTTTTTTGTAATAAGTTTATTATATGCCTCTAAATGTTTCGAGCATTATGTGCTCATCATCAGGAGGTCAAATTTGTATTATACAGCATCTGGTATCATCACACGATGTAGGTGGCCATCCGGTGCACCGGACGGCCACCTACATCGTGTGATGATACCAGATGCTGTATAATACAAATTTGACCTCCTGATGATGAGCACATAATGCTCGAAACATGTAGAGGCATATAATGAACTTATTATAAAACAAAAATCTGTGCATTAAGTTGTTTAATTACAAAGATTAAGCGTCAGATGAAAGTAGTGCAGATTTATGACACATAACTTGCATTGCATTCACAATGTCGAATATTTCGCTGTCAAATACTACTTTTAAGGAAACCTTCTACTTCAGTTAAATCTGAGTTATTGTGCCAGTGATTAATTCTCTTAAAATACGTTCTTATTTCCCTTCAGATGGAGACGTTCTTATCTGAAAACCTAAAAACAATAGAATAAATTTTGCAAAAACATTTGTACATCCCTAGATTACCACGATGAGGTAATGAAAACAGTGTGTCAGAAAGAGATGGAACATCGCAATCCTTTGTTCCGGAGAACATCAAGTTCAAACTTCATCCGTTTTCATTAAAAGATGCATAATTCTCAAAGTGCAAAAAAGGCCTAACTTGGTCCTGATCAATTCTTCGTGAAAAAGAATACAGTGCCGTATGGTTACCTGTGACTCTTATGTAAAAAGAAAAATAGTATTGTATATATATATATATATATATATTATAATATGAGCAGTGGCAGTGAAATAACTCACTGTTTGAACAGTCCCTTGAGGAGAATTTTGACGGAAACACAATGCTTTATTCTGGTGGACCAATAACCTGGGTTGAAAATTCATAATCATTGAATTGCACCATTTACTACAAGTAAGAACCTATAAATGTTTTGAAATTAAAATACGAGACCTTCACCTTATCCGCTGCATACGGAACAAAGGAACACGTTATGAATTTAAGGCATCAGGAACATAAACTAGGGGTTCAACTGAGATACTGGATTCGATTTTCGCTTTTGAAAACTAAACAACGAGACACACGGGCCGAGCTAAGAACCGAAGATTCATACACACACACACACACATATATATATATATATATATATATATATATTGCAGTGGACATACTGAGACTATTTCACAGAAGTTAGTCCATTTTCTTGGGTAGAAGCCTGCCTCTGTATACGGTATGAAACTTAACAAATAAAACACAGTATAATAAACGACACGCATGGGCACTTGCATGCGCTTCTATTTGCACTTGCACCTGTGACAATTAATGAAAAACCAAGAGTAAGCAGTTAAATGCAAGATATGACTTAGGTTTGACATTTATAGATGTTGTAGGATTCTCGAAATCTACCGTTGTAGAATGTGCAAACATGTCACATGAATCACTCTTGCGCCAACGTCTACGTGTAACACATTCTGTTTGCGGGTTTCTGGTTGGCAACTTAATGATACTTTTTGGGCTGACGGGGGTCAGTTGGTTTGTTCGTAAGAGAAGAGGAGGGGACGAGAGAGGGTGTGTGCAGTTGGAGAATACCTACGTTAATACAAGAGGATGTTACAGATGGAAGTTTCTGATCACCAAATCACATGACTGTCTTAACGTCTGGTGGTCTGAAGAAGAGGAACAGAAGAAAGAGCTAGGAAGGTCAGTAGCTACACTAAATGCTCCTATATGTGGCAGTTGCATGTGGGCGTGAGGGAGAGAAACAAAAACGTGAAACCGAAATCAATGGCTAAATTGATCTCCTGTCTCATATTTCTTAGGCCTTTAATTCCAGCGCATGCTTACTTTAGTCTGTTTGTGGTAACGATTTTTCACATGGTGCTGTCTGTAAGACTAAATCCTAATGTGAATTTCAGAATAGTCACACAAGACGCCATATGAGAGTGAAAATTTTCAGTAAAATGCGCAGAGAAGATTATAGTAATTACAATTATAAAAGATGAACGTTATGCAAAAGATAAATATGTAAATCAAAGGAAGCGCAGGTCTGGCAATTATTGTAGACAATGGATCTTATCAATGAACAGAGTCACTGCAAAACCAAATGCAGAAGTCACGTATTTAATAATCTCTAATGGGGTACCTGTGAGTGGCTCGGGATAGCTCAGCCCATGTAGCGACTCGCTAGGGCTTGGACGGTCCGGGATCGAATCCCGGTGGGGACGAGATTTTCCGCAACCGTCCAGACCGATCCTAGGACCTACAGAACCTCCTACACGACCGGGGCTTGTTGTTGACCAGCCACCCCCTGTAGCTCCCAGGTTAAGGAAGGTAGATCTAAACTTCCACTCCCTCTCTGGGCCTTCCTGCCATGTTCTAGGGTGAACTTTACTTTAATGAGTTAGCTGTAATGTTACTACTTATATTTCATTAAAAACGAGTATGGTTTCGTGATTTTGGGTTTTTACAGGGTTCTTTAAGTCTTCGGGAATATGGCGTAAGACAGTCAAGGGACTTCCTTGGACTAACCTATGGATGGAGATAGAAAACTCATGCGAAACATATAAATACACACAAATAGGTATCCGTTGACTCAGGGCTGCATCCTCGAAGACGTCGCTGCAGAAATGTAAGGTTTGTTGCAAAACTTAGACAGTTCTGTGAAGCGGATTGCTTAGTGGCCTGCTGATAACCATTCAATCAGTAAATTCCCCTCCTTTCACGGTACCACTTACGCAGTAGATGAAATGAGAAGTATCTGTAAATACTCACCAATAAATGGAAGTGGATAGCCTACTTCATGACCAAGAAGCTTTATGCCTTGCAGACTGGTCCACAGCATCGTTTAAGAAGTTGGTGAAATCTCACGGAGGGACAAACAGAAGGTGATGTTGAAGAGATAAATCTCTGCTCCTACCAACAATCGAATCTCAGTCCGTCACTCAACCAGTCACTTTTCGTCTTTAGCGGTCAAAACCCTTGATATTATTCTTAGCCTTTGAGCCCCTTTTATCAGTCATTTCTAGGACAGTTTCCCGTAATTGCATCCACAGTTCTAATGAAGCAGACACGGAAGGCAACAAACATTTGGTTTCATATTAATGACACCACATAAGGAACCTTGTTACCTCATCTAATTTGATGTGAAACATGTTCTCTGACTTTAAAGAAATACCTTAGTTTGTTGGTGCTTAAAAATTGGGTTTGGAGAATCAATTTTTACCTAAGAGTGGATCCCAACTGCCGCGCAGTCCAAGGCGTGGGTCTGAGGCTACTCGCTTGCTGGGATAGCAGGTTCGAATCTCACAGTGATCATGGACATCTGTATCTTTTTAGTGTTGGGTTTCGTCACGAAGAGGCCCCTGATCCAGCCTGGTCACCGGTCCAGAGGTTTTCTACTAAGTGTGGTGTGCTTGAACGTGATCGCGAAGCCTCGATAATGAGGATGCCATGATTTCCTAGGCGGTTGTTTCTCCATATAAAAAAATGCGTTTGCCGAATTGGGAGTAAGCAAGGGAAGGATAGAGAAGAATCATAAAAAAACAAGCTTTGTAATTTGAAATCTTCAACAAACATTTTGATTAAATATAAGAATTTGAGTTGTGGGACTTATGAGGCACTTGGTGAAATCTCCATATTGAATCACCCACTGATACGACGCCAAGTTTCACCAGAATGGAGACCTCAACTGCACAAATTTGAGAGCCTAAATACTAATACAGAATCACACTGGAAATCCTGGGTGGAAGATGGAGTTTGGACGTTCCCCTTAGAGTTAGAAAGAAACGTCAAAATAGATCTTCAGAACATAGCACCTGGGAATGTGGACTAAAGTAGTTTGGCTTACAGTAGGGTCCAGTGAGGTCTACTGGGGACAAAATAAATATAATTTTTCATAAACGGCGGAGACGTATTTTACCAAGACACATATTACTAGATTCTCAATTTATTCATGAAGGACGGGAGACATATAATAGCACCTGAGAGACTCTCTGCCTCTCAAGGTACTGTGTTACAAGGACTCAAATTTAGGAAGCAGGATTATTAACTGAACGATACGTCCGTCCGGAATTTGACGCCTTATCGTGATGTAATAAATTACCATTGTTTGGAGACAAGGTATTGATCTCATCTTCAAGGATCTAACGTCCAAGGAGAAAAGTGGGTTCTTGAAGACGGACAACCTTGTCTCCAAAAGTGGAGCACTGACTGCCCAATGACACTGCATTTTATCACAGAGACGAAGAGAAACCACTGCTACACCCTGTAAAGCCCAGAAAACTAAATCATGATTGTTAATTAATCACTGTATTGTCTCTCTTTTGACCTATACAAGGTTCGAATTTTAATCGGTTTTCAGTGAAAGGGCAGATTTTCTGCACGCATTTGAAAAGCTGGGTGTTGTGAAATAGCCTTTCACTGGTTTCGTTTACCTCCTCGCGAATAATCCATGGCATGTTGCTTCTTGCATCTAGTGACAGATATCTGATTCGAAATGTCCATTCTCTTGTGGTTGTACTACTATAAAATGCCATCAGGAAAACGATAATTATACCACGCGGTAGGGCTGCATATCTTCTCATGATTTGACGCAGCAGAGATCGAGAGAGAGAGACAGAGAACTCCTCCTGACATACTGAAATGAATGAATTGAACAACAAAGGCCAAGACTGCCGGCTATAAAATTTCTCATCAGAGGCAGCTCTTGATATGTTTTCATTTTCATTTAATATTTAAATCGTATATCAAGCATTCAGGAATTTTTTTCTTTCTCTCCCTCCCCATTACAATTTTTCTCTTTTTATTTCTGGTGGTATAATTTAACATAAGATAAAAGTCTGTCTCAGACCTACGTGCCTGAAGTCTGTAACTGTAAGCTGGCTTATCAAATCCAGTTCGTCATTTCTCTAACAAAATCTCGCATTCAACAAATTAAATAAAAAAATTCATTCTTCATTGTTAAGAACTGATCAGTCCACTTTTAACGTAAATGTCTAGGAATACTCTTCTGTTTTGCATACATTAAGAAAATTTCGTCACAAAATTTCCTTAACTAAACAACAGTGCAATAAATAATTATTGAATAACAAATACAAAAGAATATAAAAAATATAAAGTGATCCCGTTACAGGCCCAGTGTGGTCCAGAGGGTTGGTAGAGGTATAGCTCTACTCTTCCATGACCGCGGCACTAGAAGAGGGTGAGTGGTCAGCAGCACGCCTCGGCCGCACTTTAACCCCGGGAAAGACCGAGTACCCATTGTACAGGAGGCTGGGTGGGCCCCAGTGCCGATCTAGACAGGCGGAAAATCTCGTCCCCACCGTGATTCGATCCCGGACCGTCCAGCCCGTAGTCAGTCGCTATACCGACTAAGTTACACAAAAGAATGTACTAGTAAACAGGTAACAAACAAACAAACAAACGAACAAGCTAAATAATGAAATATAAAGAGGATAAGTTATGGTGAGTAAATAATCGAAAACTCTTTTAGCTTCAGTTCATGGAATGATGGCCGCAACGCGACACAAATATTGTCAATTGACTTTACGTGTTACAGAACAATTTGTCTCATTAGATTATAACAAAAAACCTACATTCATTCCTCCACTTCTAATCCATAAAATAAGAAAACTTGACTCTGCTGAAGACAAAGTTAATGATAAGATAACAAATTCGTTTGCAATTGCAATACAGGGCAGAGAAGGGTAAAAAGAAGCTCTTGGAAATCACGAATACATGGACTGGTGAAATAATTCTCACATTCACTGAAGAGGAGAGATTTTCGTTAATATTTAAAAGTTGTATATGGAAGGAGCTTACTTCAACTCGCGGTCTGACGCCGGCCATCTATTTAGTTGGTGTGATTTTCCCCAGTCACTCAGGGGAAATACGGGGATATTGCCTTTACTGTGTGAAGAAGGCGCTCTGTATATTCTGCGCTGATAACAGCATCGTAAAATGGGTATAATTATACTCAGCATCCGAAAGTTGTTTTCCGTGTGCGTCATAAATATGTGTAAGAAGATTGCAGTAGTGCCAATGACCAAATATATGTAAACCGAACGAGAGTTAAGTTACTGAAAGTGAAGCGAGCAAAAAGCTTCTAAATGCTTCTGAACTCAAATGTTATTAAATGCTGCAAAGTGTTTGTAAAAACACAAAGAAATATGTAAGTGCGAAATGCTTTAAAAAAATTTTCAGAAAATTTTGTGTGAGAGTTAAGGTAGAAAATTTATACATTACAAGTAGAGGCAGTTCATTGTCTCTCTCCACAACCCATTGTTGTAGTAATGTAACATCGGGAGTTGCGACGATGGAAGGATAGGACCAGCACCGAAAGAAAAGCTGAATGTAGAATTTTGTGGGGAACAATTTTGAGAGAGCATACTTGCAAGACGAAGCAGGCGATGGGTGAACTGTAAAGAATACTTGAGAGTTAGATTTGGGTGCAAAGTTTCAGAATAATTCAATGGCGATATTGGTAATATCGGTGTAAAAATTTCGTTTCTACTATGGTCATATCAGCTAATTTATTATTCTGTATCAACTAGTCCCCTTGGTTACACATGATATGATGAAACAGAAGAGATATGAGGATATAAGTTCCCAGCCTGTGTTTGGTTTCCAGCTCAAAATTTTACAGAAACATTCAATAAATTCACGAAAATTCTCTCTAAAATTGCTGTTATTTAGATTTGATTTAATTAGATGCGTTATCCTTGTGTCAATCAACTTTTGCAAGTCGATATTATGGTTGAGAATTAGGACAAATGAAATGTATGACGCGGTGTAATTTTGCGGGAGGTCTTCTATATTAGTTCATTACCCATAAGCTTTCCTTATGCGCCTTAGGCATAATATTTATCAAGGGGAGTAGTAGAATAAACGAGAAAGTTACGGGTTGGGCCGTGTTAAAGAAACTTCAATCAATGCACTGCGTTGTTTTCGAATCGTGACAGCGTGTTATTACAGCGGTGTTCTTCTTGAGTGGTGACTGTTAGCTGATGCAGGGTTGTCCATGATATCGATTGAATTCTAACAGAACAACAACGTATAATCTATGTCTTCTTGTATCTCTCATCATATTTATGCTTTCATCTTTTTCTCTCTTTTTCTTGCGTCACCATTTCCTTTTCGAGTTCTCCGTTCTTCAACCTACTCTCTGTCTTTTCCACTTTCTTTCTATATTTATGTTTCTGTCATCTCTTACTTCGTTCCTCCTTCTACTGTATTGACCCTTCAAGAAAACAACGCAGATCAGCGGGCGATAAGTTCTTAATTTCAGTCAATAAATTACACTAACCCTGAATAATAACCAGTGTGAATATAGTAATCATATGTATCACGTTATGCCTTTCTTATTTCCTATACACTTTATTTTTTCGTCGTTTTTAGGCTTTCTTTGTAGAAAGTGACAGATTTCCTAAAGCTTAAAACACAACCTCTCGAACAGATAAATCCATTTAATATCAAAATAATTATCTTCTACTGTTGCTGCTGCTATTACAACAACAACAACAACAACAACAACAACTACTACTACTACTGCTACTACTGCTACTAGTAGTAGTAGTTGTATTAGTAGTAAAAGTAATACTATTAGTAGTAATATTAATATAAGATTTAATTATTATTAAAGTCCTTACACATCATTCATAACATGAAAATTAAGGGGACAGCAAGGAAACGAGAAAATACACCAAATTTTAAACCACAAACAAAAACTCGTACAGAAGGGATTATAAGGTAAAATAATTTCAGGTTACAGCATGGATGTTAGCATAATTGTTAAGGTAAGAACTTTAACATTGATGAAAATAAAAATAATAATATTAATAATAATAATTTTATTCATCCGAATCTTGATTTATATCAGTTCAGTTGACTCCCAATATCTTGCAATAAACACTCTCATAATTTTTCCAGCAAGAGATTCAACTCTTGTGCCAGGAATGCCTTTCAGTCATGACTCAAGTATCCTTTACCTCTTGCCGTGTCCTCATGAGCATTCCACAGAGCTCAAAAGCTTCTGTTTTCTGTGAGCACTTACATACGACATAGTTAAATCTCGTAAATCACACCACACCCCATGTCACCCTTAAAAATACACACACCAAATTTCACCCTTCCCAACAATAAACTCATGGCAACAATCTACTAACGTAGAATATAGTCAAACACTCCCCCCTCTTTTGTTTACTATCTTTTATTTTTATGTAAATTATGGAAAAGGATGGGGGCGAAAGTTGTCTGGAGAGAGAAATAATAGTTGGACGTGTAACGCCTTCCCTTATCTCCATTTATTTGCTTTCGTGTTTTGTTTCTACTAGACGGATGTAGACGGCTTTGCCATCTTTCCTATCCGAGGCAAGGTTTTACCTTGCCAATATATCACCACATCTACCAAAAAATACAGATGTCAAGCTAAGAAAAACTGAGACCCAAGTTACTTTACATAAGGAAGGAAGGGTCAGTTGCGCTGTTGACTTTCTTTAGTAACATAGTGCATGCTACTTGAAAATGTGAAGGTCCCGTTTGTAGTTAAGATTTTGAAGGAGCTGCTTTGTTAGAAATATAGATAGCACGGTTAGCCAGTATAAACAAACTGATACTCTATCATTTATAAAAATCTCTAACAGGACTCTGTGTTCCGTCACGAAAATAAGTTCCCTCTTTTCAGAGGTTTCCTAAACAACTGTTTCGATAATAAATGAAGTTGAAGTAGGTTTCAGGGGTGTAAATAAATATGAGTGGAAGAAACGAGAAAAATATATAAAATTCTAACCAGAAAGAACGCAAATTAAAGTCTGCTTAGGATTTCCAGTCTTAAAAGGGAATATAATATAGGTTAATTTAAATAAAATAACTATGTATGGTACAGTCTGTTTATTGCATCTTGTGAGAAAATGTTGTGAACATGGTAGTTATATTTCTTCTGTCATAAAAGTAGGAATTTCTATTTTAGCTGCGCGAATGACTTATTAAAGCAACTCTCCGATACATTTCAATAATCAGGCAAGTAATAAAGTTAATTTGTGGTGTCCCTTTAACTGCATTTGTACAGAACATTGCAGAAAGTTCCAAACAAACCTCTACTTCTTTATCGGGAATGGAAACTACAGTTCAGTTCAGTTCATCTAATAACACTCACTTCCTATTGGAATCGAGAACATTTTACCGGAAATACACCAACGTGACAAGGATAATCTTAAAATTGTTCGGCATTTATTGTTGCTTTTATAAAAGCACAAGTTTCCTTCTAAGCCCATTTCTTAGGTACAATATGTTCAATGCGAATACTGGATTAAACTTCTTAATTAATTAATTAATTAATCACGAAATTAGTTCTAAATGCAATTTTTTAAAGTTTTCAGCAAGAATTATTATTCGTATTTCGTTTGATCTCATTTGAAATATGTTTTTTTAATATATGGTGGTTTAATTTCACTAAACATTTAACTCTGAATGTCGTTGCATCAGTATTTGGTCCAATTAGCACTCCCGTTTCGCAGATAAAATGTCTCAGGTTTAGTACCTGTATTCTTCTCTCCTGACGAAGGTTTATCACTTATCTCCTCAATCTGTCAAGGCCAATGCAATTATAGTCCTTGTAATTACAATGTGATCGCTTTATTGTTGGTATCTGATATTCGTTATTCACCAGTCGTCTTAATTTTACGCCATTTTATGAGAGCTACTAAGAGCAATTTAAATGAACAACAAATAAGTAAATGTTGTTTATTTAAAAATAGTTCCAACTACGAGGTGGTATCCAAGATTTTCAAGACTGACTTCACCATCTATACAAAATTTGTGGTAGCACGAAGCACTGGTAGATGGTAGGACTACCATGTCTAGTGAGTCAGTGTGCCAAATTGCACATAGCTGGGTGGACGTGGGCAGTTTTCACACGCTTTTGTTTGGAGCCGTGTGCGTGACCTGTGGCGATTTTCGCGATGGGTCAGAGAAAGGAATAGCGAGTGTGCATCATATTTGTG
>Ga0123353_10011086_pt1 | contig 12666 bp, 15 predicted proteins | sample TergutLab28metaG_3_FD_92763 | JGI IMG/M metagenome (GOLD analysis project Ga0123353, IMG submission 92763) | Labiotermes labralis P3 segment gut microbial communities from Petit-Saut dam, French Guiana - Lab288 P3 | ecosystem: Host-associated > Arthropoda: Insects > Digestive system > Gut ... | reverse complement strand
GGGCCATGCAGGCACAGAACGGCGGAGGCAGCATCATCAACGTCAGCTCCGTCTACGGCCTGGTGGGCTACCCCGACTTCGCCCTGTACGTGGGCAGCAAGCATGCCGTCATCGGCATCACCAAGACCGCGGCCCTGGAAGGTGCCAGGCATGGCATCCGCGTCAACGCCGTAGCCCCCGGCTACACGCGGACGGAGATGTACGAGCGCGCCACCGGCAGCGACACCGTACGCAATGCCGTCAACTCCGTTCTGCCGATGGGCCGTCCGGGCACCCCCGAGGAAATCGCGGCGGCCGTACAGTACCTGGGCTCCGACAAGGCCACCTACATCACCGGCCAGACGCTCGCCCTCGACGGTGGCCTGATGTCGGGAGCGCCGCTCTTCCCCACCTCATGACTTCGGACCGGCCGCTGAGCCCCATGGCCGATTTGAAGGGGCGAGCGGTCAGCCCAAAGAGCGCCGTCCCGCTCGCCTCCGAACCCGATGCGCTCCTCGATCGGGTGCAGGGCGCGATCGCGGACGTCCATGCCGCAGGCGGCACCGTCGGTCACGTCAGCGTGGCGTTCACGGAGGACGACTGGGACGCCGTCGCCAACCACAACGTGTCCTTCAGTGCGGTCGCCGCCTCGAAGGCGATGCATCATGAACACGACTCCACACAGATCCACGAGGCGATCAGCCCGGAGGACGGCGACGTCGTCGTCCGCAAGATCCGTTACGGCGCCGCCTCCACCAGCGACCTGCACGAACAGTTGGCCGCCCTCGCCGCGACTACCGCGTCTACGTCCTGTCCGACGGCATGGCCGACCGTGCCCCGGAGATCCACCGGGTGCTCGTCGATTTCGTACGGAGGACGACCATGCGTACTACCACACTGGGAATGACCGGACTTGAGGTCTCTCGCATCGCCTTCGGCACGTGGCAGTTGGGCGGCGACTGGGGCGGCTTCGCCGAAGACGAGGCCAAGACCGCCATCCGCCGGGCACGCGACCTCGGGGTCAACTTCTTTGACACCGCCCAGGCCTACGGTTTCGGCGCGTCGGAGCGCCTCCTGGGCTAGGCACTGCGAGATGACCTTGCGTGCCAGCGGATCCCAGCCGTCGCCGAAATCGGTGGCCAGTTGCTGTGGGTCACCCGGCGCTGACCAGGACTCACGCATCTGCTCATCGGCCAGGGTGAATGCCACGAAGTTCAGCAGCTGACTCCTGCGTACGGGGTAGACCAGCAGGTTCTTGGTGCCATCGCTCCAGTCCCGCACGGCGCCGTCGGGCCAGTTGGGCACCCGCTCTGCGGGCATCACGCCACGGTAGGCCGCAAGGCCGGAGAACACCGGGTCGCGGGCCTCCACGACATACTGCTGCAGAGTCGAATGGATGCCGTCGGCGCCGACCACGACATCGCCCTCGGCGCTCTCCCCGTTCTCGAACGTCACCACGGCACGGTCGTCGTCCTGCGTGAACGCCACGCACCGGGGATTCAGGTGCGTGGCGTCGTCAGGAAGGCTGGAGACCAGCAGGCTCACCATGTCCGCACGGTGCATGCCGAACATGGTGAACCCGTCGCCTTCGCCGAGCGACGACCACGCGGTCATCTCAGTGCCGTCCGCATGGCAGATCTCGATGCCGGTGAAGCGCACCCCGGCCTGGGTGACCTTGTCGTAGAGCCCGAGCCGCTCAAGTACCCGCAGGCTGTTGGGTGCGAGCATAAACCCGGCTCCGACCTCGCCGAGCTGGTGAGCCTGTTCGTACACATCCGTCTGGATGCCCTTGGCCCGCAGCGCCACCGCGGCAGTCAGCCCGCCGATACCACCGCCGACGATCAGCACGCGCACTCCGGCCATCGAGCCCCATTCCACCTTTGCCCAGGCATCCGGACACCTACAGGCACATGCTCGGCGACTGCGGCGCGGCGATTCGCTATTGAGCCGGAAGCAGCATGTCGCTCAACGCAAGACCTGCGCACCGCCACCCGACTCGGGCACCCCTGGCCGAGACCGGACGGCTACGTCTGGTCCGCCGCGTAGTCGAGGACAGCTGAACCCTCGGACATGCGGCAGAACGTTTCCAGGTCTCCCCGACCGCGGCCCAGCGATGGGCAGAGCCGCTACCGCACGCTCGCGAGGCCAGCATGAGTGACCGCCTCGGCAACAAGCCCCGAAGTGGCGGGCCGTGTAACGCGCCGATTTGCTGGGTACCCCGATACGTGCGCTACACAATCAGGGTAATTACGAATTATGCACCTTAATCGGTGCGAATTTTAACAGAATGCCTCCGCGTAAGCGGCCTGGCCGGAGAACAGGCCGCTGGGGAAGTCCTCGGCAATCCGAGGCCCCGGGAAAGTAGCCAACCTAGGAGCCAGCCATGGCACCGAACGCCGCACGGACGGTGACATATCAGGATAGTGCGCCCTCCGCAACTGCTGCGCATCCGGACGGAGCCCTCACTGATGGCTTCACCCTGACGGTCGATGCGCTGCAGATCAACGGAGTCGACAAAATATACGGAGTGGTCGGCATTCCGGTGACCGACCTTGCCCGTGTAGCGCAGGCCAAGAGAGTTCGCTACATAGGGTTCCGGCAGGAGCAAGCCGCTGGCCATGCCGCGGCTGCGGCAGGGTTCATCACCGGTCGTCCTGGCATCTGCCTGACGGTGTCTGCGCCGGGCTTCCTGAACGGTCTGGTGGCGCTGGCCGATGCCACCACCAATTGCTTCCCGATGATCCAGATCAGTGGGTCCAGTGAGCGCAGCATCATCGACCTGCAGCAGGGCGACTACGAGGAACTTGACCAGCTGAATGCAGCCAAGCCCTTCGCCAAGGCCGCCTTCCGTGTGGATCGGCCGGAGGACATCTGCCTCGGTGTCGTCCGCGCCATCCGTGCCGCGGTATCCGGCCGGCCCGGCGGGGTGTACCTTGACCTGCCGGCCGCGGTGCTCAAAGCCACGATGCCGGTGAACGCCGCGAAAGAATCGCTGTTCCAGGCGGTCGACCCGGCGCCCGCGCACCTGCCCGCGTCTGAATCCATCGCCCGAGCCCTGGACCTGCTCGCGCACGCGGAGCGGCCGCTGATCATCCTCGGCAAGGGAGCCGCCTATGCGCGGGCCGACGACGCCATTCGCTCGTTCGTCGAGACCACGGGCATCCCGTACCTGCCGATGTCGATGGCCAAGGGGCTGCTGCCCGACGACCATTGGCAGTCCGCGGCTGCGGCCCGGTCCCTGGTGCTCGGGCAGGCCGACGTCGTCATGCTGATCGGCGCCCGGCTGAACTGGTTGCTTGCGCATGGGCAGGCCCCACGTTGGTCGGCGACGGCGAAATTCATCCAGGTCGACGTCGACCCAGTAGAGATCGACAGTAACCGGCCAATCACGGCTCCGGTGGTCGGCGACATCGCCTCGGCGATGTCCGAGTTCAACCATTCCCTGAAGCCGGGCCGGATTGCCGTGCCGAGCGCCTGGCGGGACGCGATCAAGGAACGGACCGCGCACAACGTGGCGAAGATGCAGGCCAGGCTCGATGCGAACGCGACTCCGATGAACTTCTCGACCGCTTTGCGTGCGATCCGCGACGTGCTGGACCATCACCGCGACACCTACCTGATCAGTGAGGGCGCCAACACGCTCGACTTCGCCCGCGACATTCTGCCGATGTACGAGCCGCGGCATCGGCTCGACAGCGGCACCTGGGGTGTCATGGGTGTGGGCCTGGGTTATGCCATCGCCGCGGCCGTCGAAACCGGCAAGCCAGTGGTGGCCGTTGAGGGCGACAGCGCAATCGGGTTCAGCGGCATGGAGCTCGAGACGATCTGCCGCTACCAACTGCCCATCGTCACAGTCGTGTTCAACAACGGTGGCGTCTACAAAGGCAACGAGGTGAACACATACTCGGCTGACCCGGCGCCAACGGTACTGCTGCACTCCAGCCGTTACGACAAGATGGTCGCGGCATTCGGCGGCACTGGCTACCAGGCCGACTCACCGGAAGAGCTCGGCCATGCACTGCGCGCCGCGCTGCGCGCCGGCAAGCCCGCCGTCATCAATGCCGTCATCGACCCGACTGCCGGTACTGAAAGCGGCCACTTGGTCAGCCTGAACCTCACAAGCTCTGTCCAGCCACTGCGCTGACCACGGCACCGAGCCACACCGGACGAAGAAAAGGAGATGCCCATGACCGCGGAATCCGTGAACGGTGCTGCTTCTCCGAGTGAGCACCTCGATCCGGGCAAACCGCACGCCCTGGAGCACATCACCGTCGTGGACTTCACCCGTGTCCTGGCCGGGCCGACATGCACCCGAATGCTCGCCGACGCCGGCGCACGGATCATCAAGATCGAGCGCCCCGGTACGGGCGACGACACCCGCCAGATGGGACCGTTCGCCAGCGACGGCTCATCGGAGTACTACCGATTCGCCAACATCGGAAAAGAGAGCATCGCACTCGACCTCAAGAACCCGGACGATCTCGCGCTGGTCGAGTCGATGATCGCTCAAGCCGACGTCGTGGTGGAGAACTTCCGCCCCGGAGTCATGGCCAAACTCGGGCTCGACCCGGCCAAGCTCGTTGTGGAGCATCCACGGCTGATCGTCTGTTCCATCTCCGGCTTCGGCCAATACGGGCCGCTCCACCAGCAGCCTGCCTACGACACCGTCATTCAGGCCCTCTCCGGGATCATGGCTGCCACTGGCGAGCCCGACGGAGGGCCAACCCGGGTCGGCACGTCCATATCCGACATCCTGGGCGGCATCTTCGGCTACTGCGGCATCCTCACCGCCCTGGCAGCCAGGGAACGCACCGGCAAGGGAACCACCGTCGATGTCTCCATGCTCGACGCCACATTCGCCACCCTGGAGCAGGGCCTCATGGACGCGCTCGGCGTTCACCAGCGCCCGCACCGCATGGCGAACCGCCACCCATCCATGGCACCGTTCGACACGTTCACCTGCTCTGACCGCCTTGTTGCGATCTGTGTCGGCAATGACCATCTCTTCAGCACCCTCGCCGACGCTCTTGGAAGGCCCGAGTTGGCCACCGACCCTCGCTTCGCCACCAGCGTCGACCGGATGGACAACCAGGCCGAGCTCAAAGCGGCCATGGAAGAGGTGCTGCGCACCGACACGGCTGCCGCCTGGCATGAACGGCTGGAGGACGCAGGCATACCCGTCAGCCTGGTCCTCAACGTCGACGACACACGCAAGCTCGATCAGATCAAGGTACGTGGCATGGTCAAGGAAGTCGGCGGATTCGAGGTCCCCGGCAACCCGATCAAGTTCGGCGCCTACAACTCGCTCGGCACCATGATCCCGTCGCCGGAGCTGAACAGCAGCGGCGACGCCCTACGCGCCGAGTTCGCTCCTTGGGTGAACCACGCTTGACCGACTCTCTGGCGACACTGCCCGTCACACCGGCGTGGCAAGGCTGATCGACCTCGTGAGAGAAGTCATTGCACCGAAGGCGCCCGCGAGGCCGCGGGCCGTGTGTGCCAGCTGCCGATGGCCACGGCACACATGCACGCGGCGGCGCCGAGCAGGAGCGCGTAGCGGGCGCCGGCCGTGTCAGAGAGTGCGCCGATGATCGGCGAGCCGATCGGGGTGCTGCCTACGAGCGCCGTCGACCACAGGGCGGTGACCCGGCCGCGGTAGGCGGGCTCGGATGCGAGCTGGATGGTGGAGTTCCCTGTGGTGAGGAAGATGATGCTGGCCGCGCCGACCAGCACGCATGCCGCGACGGCGGTGGCGATGGTGGGGGCGACGGCGAGCAGGCCGGCGGCGATCCCGAAGCCGAGGGCGGCTCTGGTCATTCGCTTACGCCGGTTCGGCCGGAGTACGCCGTGTAGAGCCCTCCCACTACCGCTCCGGTGCCCAGCGCGCCGAGCAGCCAGCTGTACGTGGTTTCGCCTCCGTGGAAGGTCTTCTCTGCGAGCAGCGGCAGGCTGACTTCGAATTCGAAGGTGAAGGTTCCGATGAGTGCCATCATCAGCAGGGGCCGGATGATGTCCGCCTTCGAGGCCGCGTAGCGCAGGCCTGCTCGGAACTGACCGCCTGCGCGCCGGACGGACGTGGCCGGATGCAGGGCATGGGCGTCGAGGCTGAGAAGCGACGCGATCACGAACCCGAAGCTGGCAGCGTTGGCCACGAAGCACCAGCCCAAGCCGACGGTACGCACCAGCGCGGCCGCGATGGTCGGACCGATGACCCGGGCCACGTTCACGGACGTGCTGTTGAGCGTGACGGCATTGCGGACCAGGTCGTGTCCGACGAGCTCCTGGACGAAGGCCTGCCGTGCTGGGTTGTCCACCGCACTGAGCATTCCGAACAGCACGGCCAGAACGACCACCTGCCACAATTGGACCGACCCCGTCAGCACGCTGACACCGAGTGCCGCGGACACCAACCCCAGGCCGAACTGTGTGGCGAGCAGAATGCGTCGCTTGGGGAGACGGTCGACCAGGAGCCCCGCGTACGGAGAGAGCAGCAGGAGCGGAGCGTATCGCGCAGCGGTGGTCAAACCGAGAATGGTGCCCGAGTGCGTCAGGCGCAGCACGAGAAGTGCCTGCGCAACCGTCTCGACCCAGGTTCCGACCAGGCTGAGGCTCTGTCCGGCGACATAGCGGCGGAAGTTCGAAACCACGAGGGCGGCGAACATCGCAGACGGCTGCCCACGCTTCCGGGCCGCATTGGGTGGTGTGAGGTCGGGGGACATGGACGAACTCCTGCCGAGTTGGCCGGCGGAAGGCGACGTGCCGTCAGCGGCCACCCGCATGATTGCCCCCCAGGCCGTTGGTTGCTGTGACTATTGCACCGATTGCTGCTGGCGCGGCTAGCGGCACTCCGACAGCCGCGATCTTGGTCATAGACCGTTCCTGCGTCTCTCGGTTGGATGACGACGCGGCCGCGCATCTGCGAGGCCGCATACGGTGAGGGCGAGTGCGGCTCCGGCCACCGTCAGGCCCATTCGCACACCGGCCAGTCGCCAGTCGTCGGCGCCGTGCTCCATACCGAAGAACAGAGCGATGACGGTCAGACGTTCTCGTCAAGCGCGGCGGCCACACCGACGTCGCCAACACCTCCGCACTGCGCCTGGCAGGCATCACTGAGGACTCCCCCGCCCCGGCCGGCGGTGTGATCGGCCGCGACGCCGATGGTCGGCTCAACGGCCGACTGATCGACAACGCCCTGGGCCTGGTAGAGCGGTTCGTCCCCGCGAAAGACCGGACCGAACGCATCGACGGACTTCGCCTGGCCAGTGGCCAGTACGCCGCCACGGGGATCGGCACCGTCCGCGACTGCACGGTCTCCCTCGACGACTACGCCGTCCGACTGGCCGCCCGTGGGACGGGCGCACTCAACACCCGTGTCCACGCGCTGATCTCGGTGTCCGGCCTGTCCAGCACCGCCAAGGTGGAGGACCTGCTCGACTCCATGGAGGACTGGCGTTACAGCGCAGACCCGTGGCTCCAGGTCTGGACATGACCCTGGCTGGGCAAGTCTGTTCTCACAAGGGCGACGGCACGGTCTGCGGGCCGTGGCCGACGGCGCGTCGCCCTCGCTCGGTCCGCTGCCGAGCGCGACGGCGACAGCGGAACCTGCTGCGGGCATCCACAGCTGGACGAAAGGTGGTGGGGAGCATGGAGCTGCCCCTAACTCGTAGTGCCTCCCCTGGACATGATGCCTGAGCGCCCTCTGGAGCCTTCCGCTGCTTCAAGACATGGAGCCACCATCATGACCGTCGCAGGCGTCGCTTCGACCGCCGTGATCGTCGGGGCAAATGCCTGGCTTGCCACGCATCTGCCCGGCCGACCGGCATGGCTGTCTGATCGCCGAGGCGGCAGTGCAGCACGTCCTCACCGCCCTGCCCGTCGTCTTGCCCACCTTCGCTGAAGGAGCCCTCGCCGTGCCCGAACAGCAGCCACTCGTCCTCGACCCCGCCGGTTCCGACCACCACGCAGAGCACCGGGCCCTGCGCGCCCGCGGGGCGGCCACGCTCGTGGACATCCTCGGGGTAACCGCGTGGTCCGTCTCCGATCCCGGTCTCCTGAAGCAGCTCCTGCTGCGCGCCGACGTCTCCAAGGACGGTCGGGCGCACTGGCCGGCCTTCGCCGACACGGTCACCGTCTGGCCGCTCGCTCTGTGGGTGGCGGTCGACAACATGTTCACCGCCTACGGCAGCGACCACCGCCGTCTGCGTCGTATGATCGCGCCGGCCTTCTCGGCCCGCCGTATCTCCGCCCTGGCGCCCGTCATCGAGGCATTCGTCACCGAACTCCTCGACGACCTGGACGCCCTCCCGGCCGGCGAAGTGGTCGACCTGCGCGAACGCTTAGCCTATCCACTGCCGATCACGGTCATCGGTCAGCTGATGGGCCTTTCTTCCGCCCAACGAAACGGGCTCCGTACGGTCGTGGACCGGGTGTTCGCCACCACCCTCTCCACCGACGAAGCCGCGGCGAACACAGCCACCCTCTACCGGCTGCTCGACGAGTTGATCGCGGCGAAGCGGGCCGCACCCGGCGACGACATGACCTCCCTCCTGATCGCCACCCGCGACGAGGAAGGCAACGGCAGCACCCTGACCGACGCCGAACTGCGCGACACCCTCGTACTGATGATCAGCGCCGGATACGAGACAACCGTCAACGTCATCGACCAGGCGATCACATCCCTGCTGACCGGCCCTGAGCAGCTGTCCCACGTCCGCGCCGGCCGCTGCGGCTGGAATGACATCGTCGAGGAGACACTGCGTCACGAGCCGTCCATCAAGCACCTCCCCCTGCGCTACGCGCTCCAGGACATCCCTCTTCCCGACGGGCAGACGATCCGGGCCGGGGAAGCGATCCTCGCCTCCTACGCGGCCGCCAACCGCCACCCGGACTGGCACAGTGACAACGCCGACCTCTTCGACGCCACCCGAACCACCAAGGACCACCTGGCTTTCGGATACGGCGTCCACTTCTGCCTCGGCGCCCCGCTCGCCCGCCTCGAAGTCGCCACCGTGCTGCGTCAGCTGTTCGCACGCTTTCCCGACACCCGGCTCGCGGTACCCGCCGAGGAGCTCCAGCTTCTACCTAACCTGATCAGCAACGGGCATGTGATGCTGCCCGTCCGTCTGAGGCCGGTATAGCCAGCCGAGAGCCACCCCCAGGAAAAAGACGCCCATGACCTCGCATGCCCCGACTACACCGCTCAACCCGCCGAGCCGCGCATCACACGACACTCCATACACGGCCTCACGGCTCGCCCGATCACTACCCGCGCAGGCGACCACCCGGCCGTCTCAGTGCCGTCCGCATGCCAGATCTCGATCCCGGTAAAGCGCTCCCCGGCCTGGGAGACCTTGTCGTAGAGCCCGAGCCGCTCAAGTACCCGCAGACTGTCGAGCGCGAGATAAAACCCGCCCCGACCTCGTCCAGCCGGTGGAGCCTGTTCATACACATCCGCCTCGATGCCCCTGGCCCGCAGCGCGCTGAACATCCCAGAGCCCCACCAGGTTCAGCCGACGGGCACCGTACTGGCGACCGTGATAAACGCCTCCAACTTGTGGGCGATGTCCGGTCCGGTTGGCTGGTAGACGATCTCTGTGATGCCCTGTTCTGCGTATTCGGCGAGCCGGCCGGCCAGTTGTGCGGCCGATCCGGTCACTGTGGTGCTCGGGATCGCGGCCCAGCTGCCGGCTGCCCAGGCGGCTTGGTCTGCGGTATTGAGGGCGACCAGGTGGTGGTCGTGGACCGCTAGGTGCCGCTCTCTTTCGGGGGCCTGGTTGACGACGTCCAGCCATGCCTGCCCGCCGGGCAGTGTGGTCACGTCGCCGCCGAACTCGTAGGCGGCGTGGTAGGCCAGCGCGTTACCCGGCCCGGCGGCGGCGCGGACTCGGGGTGAGTCTAGGGGCTCGCCCTCGGCCAGCACGGTGCCGTGGACGCCGAGCGCCGCCCAGGTGAACTCTTTAGCGGACGAAGTCTCGCCGTTGACGGTGAACAGCCCGTCGGCCAGTTCCTTCGCGACGGCGAGGCCCTTGGGCCCCAGCGCCGAGATCAGCACGGGCACGTCGATCGGGCGGGCCGGGGCGTGGTCGGCCGGGTGCAGCATGCGCATGCGGCCGCCGCCCCAGTCGACGGTATCGCCGTGCAGCAGGGCGCTCGTGCATGGTTGGCGGTGGCGTGTCGAGTCCTTGATTGTCGATCATGGTCTGTGTGGTGGGGGAACCGTGCGCGTGTAGGGATCATTCGCAATCGGTAAATTACCGGGTTGAGTCCTGAGTGATCGTCGAACTCGTCGCAGAGATCGGTCCGTTATGGCATGACCGCCACCAGGCAGTCCTCGCCTCGCGTCGACGTCGGTGAGCTGTCGGGGCGAGTGCCAAGCGCAAGCTCGTCTTCATCGATCGACTGCTGGCCACGTTGATCCATCTCCGTCACGATGCTACCCATGACGGGCTGGCCTGCTGGTTCGGTGTGGACCACTCCACGATCACGCGTGCGATCGGTACAGTACAGCCGTTGCTGGCCCAGCGGGGCTGCACCATCGAGCCCGGCCTGCGGCTTGAGCGCCCGTCGCGGTTGCCTCCTGCGGCCAAGCTTGGCGGTCAGCGCCCCTCGGGCCTCTGGACTTGGTAGGCGGCGGAGATCTGGCCGACCAGGACGGCGAACGGCATGTCGAGTGCGGCGTAGCAGGGGCCGGCCGCGGGGGAGGCGTTGTCGGCCAGGGCCTCGACCATGAGGGTGGCGTAGTCGCTGACGATGACGTCTGCTTGCTGCATGCGCAGCAGTCCGGCCTCCCGCTTGGCCTGGCTGAAGGTGCCGGAGGCGTCCACTGCAACGTAGGCGTCGTACCCGGCGGCTGTCGCCGAGATCGCGGGCAGGGCCGCGCATACCTCGAGCGATACTCCGGCGAAGATCAGCTTTCGCCGACCGGTGGCTTCGATGGCCCCGCGGACCCGGTCGTCGTGCCAGGCGTTGACGGTGCTGCGGTCGATGATCTCCTGTCCGGTCGGTAGCGTCTCGACCAGTTCGGGGGCGGCCGGTCCCCACATGCTGTCGGCTCCGGTGGTCGTGACGACCAGCGGGATGACCAGCACGGCCGCCGCCCGTGCCAACGCCACCACGTTGTGCTTCAGCTCCGCAACGGGGACGTCCCGGACGCCGGACAGAAGACCCACCTGGTGGTCCACCAGTACCACGGCGGTGTTCTCCCGGGTGACCGGCTCCAGGAACTTGTTGCGCACGCTCATCTCCCGCTCCTTTGAGGGCTGAGCCACAGCCATATCGGTCACCGGACCAAATGGTCATTTTAAGCCTCGCCGCGTTCCAGGCGGTGTCTGAATTCCTCGGGCGAATTCGAGCGGGGTGAATTCTTCAGATTGCCCAACGCCTCGACGGTGGGAGCGACGCGTGCTGTCATGCCCCGCGGGCGGAGTCAGCGGCGCGCAGTTGCTCGGCCCAGTCGGCCGGCACTCGTCCGGCCGGGCCCGGCACGGGCTGGTCCGATGGGTGGCTCTCCGGTGGGGCCAGCTGCGGGCCGGACTCGTAGAACTCGGAGGTGCCGTAGTTCCAGAACCAGTTCTCGCCCGGCTCGAAGCTGCGGATCAGCGGGTGGCCGGTCGCCTCGGCGTGCGCGGTGGCGTGCTGGGCCAGGGAGTCGTCGCAGCAGCCGATGTGGCCGCAGCGTGCGCAGCGCCGCAGATGAAACCACCAGCCGCCGTTCGCGTCGCAGTCGACGCAGCCGGTCCCGCTCGGCGGCACGGTGGGGTCGATCAGGTTCTCGGTGCTCATGGCAGCTCCCGTGGGGTGTCGGGTCCTGTGGAGTTGATCGGGAGGCGGACCTGGAAACGTGTGTCGCCTGGCACGGATTCGAGCCGCAGGTCGCCGCCGTGCCGGTTGACAATGATGCGCCAGGAGACGTCCAGGCCCAGTCCGGTGCCTTCGCCGACCGGTTTGGTGGTGAAGAACGGGTCGAAGACGCGGTCCCGTACGTCGGCAGGCACGCCGGGACCAGTGTCGCGGAACTCGACCAGCCGTGCGAAGCGCAGGTTCGACCTTTCGGCTGGCGACAAACACCCGTGTGCACGACTGACACGGAAAGCCGATCCGATCTGTGCGAGTTTGTAGCTGACGCCTTGACAGGCACTTACGGCGCTGCGGGTTTCATCAGCCCTCGGGCCGCCGGGCGCCGGGACGGAGGAGGCAGCCGATGAACAGTGGCGGACAGCCGCCGGCCCCGGGCTCCGGCGGGCCGCAGCGCCCGAGATCGGACGAGGGTCACGCGCAGGGGCGCCTCGAGCGCATGCGCGCTACCGCGGCGGCGTGGGCCGCCCAGGGCGCCGCCCGTACCCGGGCCCTCGTGCGACGGGTCGAGCAGACTCCTCCGCCCCCGGGGCCGTTCCGTCCCGGTTTCTGGCGCAGCCCGCTGCGCGGGCCCTGGCTGACGTCCGTGTTCGGCCTGGTGCTGCTGATCGGCATCCCGCTGATCTTCGTGACCGGGATGCTCTCCTACGCCTCCTACAATCCCGGCCTCGGCGCACTCAACGACCAGACCCCGGACAAGGGCCTGCTGGGCTTCTACCTGTTCGACTGGCCCACACATCCGTACTGGCTCTACCGGCTGACCCAGGGCGTGCACGTGACGCTCGGCGTGGTCCTGGTGCCGGTGGTGCTGGCCAAACTGTGGTCGGTGATCCC